>CEPJ01028547.1_pt1 | contig 11455 bp, 8 predicted proteins | sample 530561 | NCBI WGS metagenome assembly CEPJ01 (sample SAMEA2620404, study PRJEB7988) | marine metagenome | biome: marine biome (ENVO:00000447); feature: surface water layer (ENVO:00002042); material: "saline water (ENVO:00002010), including plankton (ENVO:xxxxxxxx)" | depth 5 m
CCCTTAGATACAATAAAAAACTTTTTAATTCCCAACGCATTTATTACATGTTTCGCTTATGTTCATAAATTTAAGTTAGATGAGTTCGAAGTTTTAATGAGAGATAATTTGCGCATTGAGAGAGTTGGTGAACAATGGGGCTCCGGTAATAACATAACCTCTATAATCAAATTAATTAAAGGTTCTTACAATTGTTTCGTTGAGGTAAACAAAGATTTTTTAAAAATTATTTAAGTTATTTAATTTGTAAATACAATAAGATCTTTCACACTTTTCGATTGTATAGTTTGTTAAAACATAATCATATAAATAATTGTTGTAAGTATTTTTAATATCAGTTCCTAGTACTGCATATTTTGGATTTTCGTTTTCTAAATCATCGAAAAATGAATTTTTAAAATACTGTTCATCAAAAAGTTTATCAAAAGGATATAAAGCATACCACCCTTCATCTCTTTTATGCCATAAAGTTGGCCAAGTCCTAGTCGCTGGAACAAAAGAGTAATTGTTAAATAAATAATCCCACTCAGAATCTTTTACAAGAATTATTGCCAATTGACTTGATTCTCTATTGTGTGTTCCGTAAGCATTAAATTCATCAATTAGATTTGATGAATTATTTTCAGAATTTATCAAACTTATATAATTCATATTATTTGAATATTGAACTGTATACAGCCCGAGGATTATTGTAAATACGAAGTAACGAAGATAATTTTTTTTATTCTCTAATTTAAATGTATTTACATATTTGTAAATTTCATTAAATAATAACCCGCCACAAAAAACAAAGGGAATTACAATAATAGTTTCATAATGAGCCCAACGTGGTCCAGTTAATATTAAATGAATCAATGATGTCAGTGACCACAATAATGTTATTAGATAAAAACGCCCGTATGATCTTTTCAGTCTACTGAAGAAAATTAATATAAAAGCAAAGTTTAAAAATAGTACAATATTTTGACGAATTATTATTTCAATTGGATAATACTCTCCTACGTTGTTCAAGAGTAAATTAAATTTTATATTTATAAGATAAAAATCATAGAGCTGACTAGTAAATAATAAATATAAAATATAAATTAAAACAAATATAAAACTCACACTTAAAAGCTTTATTCTCTGTTGATTTTCTTTTAATTCATACAAAATTATGAATAAAAATAAGATTAAAGAACTTATAAGAAAACTTGGAAGAGAAAGTACCCCAACAATTAAATAAAACGTTGAATAATAATATTTCTTATCTATTAAAAAATAAATAGCTAACAATATGAATGATGAACCAATTATTCTTGTATCAAAAAATGCATTTCCATAGGAAATTTCAGTCATTGAATAAGTAGTTTTTTTAGGAGAAAACGTAAGATTTACAAAAACTAAAAATGAAATTAATGAAACAAATAATCTATCAATAAATTGTCTGCTTAAAATTTTATAAACTATATAGGAACATAATGAATTAAAAAGAATAAATACAAGACCAAGGTTTAACCATACATTTTCATATACGTTTATAAATTTCCATGCAATGTAATAAACCCAAAATATTACTGAACCTTTATGCTCCCATGTTGATTTATATTCAAAGAGATTCAATTGATCCATTCTTATGGCGGTATTTAACCAGACGTATGTATCTCTATTCATTCGTAGTGTATTGGAGATTTGTTCTAAATAAAGAGTAATGACTATAACAAAGCAAGTTATTATTAATAATTTATATTCAAAAAGATTGATTGTTTTTAATTTTAATATTTCTAATAGTCCAATGATCGGAACTAAAATTAACAAAATTAACGAAATTCTATTTAAAAAATTTTTGGGCTCAAGCCAGTTCAGGTTTAAAACTGTAGAAACAAACAAAAGAAAGATAATTATTTTTAAAAATCTTGATTCTTTATCGTTGAATAAAAATAAAGTAAATAAAAAAAGGCCCAAATTAAAAAATGTTACATAATTAAAAACCTGCCTATTTGTGCCAATATAAATAACTATTTCTTTATCGTTTTCAAATACTTCCACAACTTTTCCAAGACAAAAAATATTTTCTAACTCCGGGATCACAGAAATTTCTTTACTTTCAATTAATTTAAGAGTATTTTTCTCATTCTCGTCAATATCAAACTTGCCCATTTGACAAATTGTGGTGATATCGTGATTCATTATTGAGTAATTCGGATTATTTAGGTCAAAATTTGATTGAAAATTTATTGAAAGTAAAGAAATTTGTAACAACAAAGGTAAAACAAAAATGGCTTTAAAGTATGTTTTTCTTTTCAACATAAATCAATATTAATTGACTAATCTAATTTTTATTTAAATATTGATGAGAACAGTAAATATATTTTCTCAAATTTTTGTAAAAATCTACAAGCAGTGATGGTCCTGTAAAGTAAATTATAAAAATTACAAAAAATCAAATTTATTTGATTTTCGTTTTAAGTAATTAGAATGCTCTCATGAGTAATAATTTATTTTCAATAATAATACCTGCATATTCTGAAGAAGAAAATATAAATGATCTTTTAGTAGAAATTGAGAAAACATTTAAAGATGAAGTAGATTTAGAAATAATTCTGGTAGATGATGGCAGCCCAGTTTCCCTGGAGGAAGTTATTAAAAAAAGTGAATACAAACTTAATATACAAATCGTTACTAATGGGTACAATCTAGGTCAATCAAAAAGTATAGAAGTCGGATTAAAAAATTCTAATGGAGATGTAATAGGCATGATTGATGCTGACTGTCAAAACCCGCCTAAAGAGTTAAAAAAACTTTATGATTATTTTATTGTAAATAATTTTGACGCCATAATTTCTTATAGGAAGAACAGAAAAGATGAATTTTTAAGAAAGACAGTTTCTAGGTTAGCTAATTTTATATTAAAAATTTTTACTAAATCAAAATTTAAAGATCTTGGTTCAAGTTTAAAAGTTATAAAGAGAGAGTGTTTAGAAAGCTTAACTTTTAAGGGTGATATGCATCGATTTATTTCCCCAATGTTGCAAGCAAGGGGGTACTCAATATTTGAAATTGAAGTAGAACATGCTGAAAGAACCAAAGGAGTTTCTAAATACGGTTTTGGTAGGATAGTTCCAGTCATTGTCGACGGAATACTTTTTTATCTAACGAATGGCTTTACCCGGCCGGCGAAGTATGCGATTGGCAAGTTGTCATTAATGTTATTTTTGATTTCTTTAGGGTTAAATCTAATTGTTATATATCAAAAAACTGTCAACTCAATATTTGTTCACAGGAATCCAATTTTTATAATTTCAATGGTATTTTTATTATTAAGTATTCAAATATTTTCACAAATAATTAAGATTGATGAATCTTAATTTCAAAAAAATTACTTATTCTCCTTATTTTTTAATAACACTTTCAAATTTTTCTTGGTTTGTCTTTGGATTGGGAAAAGCAGATTCACGACTATTAAAAATTGACCAAAAAATAATGCTTCTCACATCATCAAAAATGCATTATTTTGATTTGAACACATTTGAAGCAGCTTGGAATCACCATACCCCCCCAATATTTTATGTTTTTAAATTAGTTTTTTTATTTTCAGATTATTTAAATATAGATTTTGGTTTCTATGTTTTGCATTCATGTTTATTGCTTTTACTAAACCTATTATTATTTAACGTTTGTTACAAATTAACTATGCAGAAGGTAATTTCATTTCTTTTATCTTCTGCGTATATATTTGACTTAAGTTCAACGACTATAGGTGGCAACGTCATTTTTGACAATAGAACAATTGGAATGGTTTTCCAGTGTCTTTTATTAATATTTGCTTATCAGATTTTGTTAACCCCAACGAGTAAAAATATTATATTTTTTAGCTCTACAGTATTTTTCCAAGTCTTATTTCTAGAATCCTATCTTGTGTCATGTGGTTTACTGTTTATATATTTGTTAATTAAATTAGAAAAAAAATCTAAATTTATCTATTATTTTTTTACATCCAATGTAATTCTTTTATGCATAACATCATTGATTTTTTGGCGTAACTCTGAGTTAAAAGATACATTTTATTTGAATTACATATTTCATTTCGACAGCATAGGCCTGGGGCCAAGCAATCAAGTTAACTTAGCGGAGCTTTCAAAATTTGGATTATTTTATCATTGGGATCATAATCGTGTGGCTTACATCTTAACCCTCTTATTTATTTTTTCATTTTTCATTATTAAAGACAAAATTGTGATTATAAAACAATCTAAAGAATTTTTTAAATTAATTATCTACTTCTTCTCATTTGAAGTTATTCATCTATTTCTAACTGGCCCAAGATTTCCCACATACTTACAGGTAATTCTTTTACTTAATTATTTAGTAATTTTTATATTCATTTTCTATTTATTAAATGTGTTTAAATTTAAAACTCTAGTTGTAAATATAATTATTTCAGCAATCCTCGTAATAGAATTTTTTCTAATGCAATTTGGTGACGTAGTTTACACGAGAACCTCATTACTAGATCAGAGCTATTTAAATGCTAGAGAAGCAGAAGTACAAGATAGTAATATTTCAAAATTTTTGTACAGTTCCGGAGATCCCGAATTAGTTCTGTCATGGATCAAATATGAAAGTTGGGACGATATTTATTTTAAATCTAATAAATTGCCAGCGACAAGAATGTGGTGGTGGTTCGAAATGAAATATGTAGAAAGTTTATATCAGTGGAAAAACAATAGGTACTACAACACAAACCTTGAGACAATATTTTTAGAAGATCTTAAAAAAGAAAGGCCAGTGTATGCAGTTTTAGAGGTAGAGAATATAAAAGCACCTGAATTTTTTATTGAATACATAGAAAAAAATTATATTTATATTGACTTGATTGATGGATATAATATTTACAAATTGAATGAGTAGGCATCTACTGCTCTAACATAAGCACTATGAAAATTAATAGAAATTTAGAACAACTTGAGAAACTATTTTTTTATGTAATACTCACCTCAATTCTGTTTATTTTAATTTATAACATTATTCATTACACCCCAAGTTTAGGGTATGATGCGGAAGCTCATTTTGCTTACGTAAACCATATAGCAAGATACCTACCTGATAGCCTAAACTTACCAAGCTCAACTGAAACTAGGGAATTTTTCAGCCCCCCACTTGGGTATGTCGTACCAGCTTTCGGACAAGTTATTTGTAGAAATGTTATTGAAAGTTCAGACTACTTACAAGATTGCCAGCCTTTTTTTGCAATGTTTACACATATATTTCAATCAATTATGTACTTGGCCACTTTGCTAATTAACTTACTAACAATTAAATTAATTTCAAACAGTAAATCTATTGTGAATACTTCGTATATTCTTTTGATTTCTTTGTTAGCCGTAAATTATAGGACTGTGTCTATGATTCGGGGGGAGCCCTATATTTTATTTTTCATGAGTATGTTTTTATTTATTATTTTAAAAAATGAAAAAACTATTTTTAAACCTCATGTAAAAACTGTGATCATTACTGGGTTAGTTATAGCTTGTATAGCTTTAAGTAGACAGTGGGGTATACTTTTGTTTCCACCGCTGATTGTTTTATTATTTTTAACTAGGGACAAGTTTAAAAATAATTATTTTAAATTTTGGTTTTACAGCAGTACAGTAGGCGTGAGTTTATCTTACTGGTTCTATTATGGATTGTATAAATCTTATGGATCTTTCATTGCATTTAATATGGATAGAACAAAATTTTCGTTTTCAAATCAAGAGTTTTCTTTCTACATTCCCAATACAGAACACTTATTTGCATTATTTACAAACCCAATAAGACCACATTTAAATAATCAATTTATCTCAATTCTTTATTCTGATTTGTGGGGTGATTATTGGGGATACTTTACATTTACATCAAAATATCTTGATATTGGTTTACATCAAAATTCTATTGGAAGTTATTTATCAAGAGTTAACCTAGTTTCACTGTTTGTAACGATTATCATTTTATTTTTTTATAAAGAAGGTTTAAAAAATTTTAACTCGTTTTTTTTGATTAGATATATTAAGTATGCCGTTTACTTTAGTTTTTTTGGTTTCTTGGTATTTTCGATTGCTTATGTTTCTGACACAGGGGATGTCATAAAAGCTTCATATATAATACAACTTTTTCATTTAATAGTATTTGTTGCGTCACTATATTTTCATAAATTACGTATTACTAATAAAAATGCATACTTCATAACTTTATTTTTACTTTTAGTGGCTTACACTCATAATTTTCAATCTTATTTATCAAATTTTCCTGCTGGTTTTTATCCTCAATAATATCTTGCCTTGTCTAAATAAAATTTATTTACAATATACTTTTTCTTAATCCTTATTATTAGATAGGGTTTATATAAAATATGAAAGATAAATACTTAAATATTTTCAGAGAAATATCTTACATTTCTTCAATAACTAAGGTTAATAAGAAGAAAGTAAGAATCTTGCTTTCAGCAGTTTTGGCAAATCTTACTGTTTTACTGGATATCCTAATTATATTAATTTTCTCATCGTTCTTTAGTGATCTTGAATATGACAACTTATTTATTCTATTTTTTCTTGAAAATACTTATTTGTTACCCTTCATAGTTCTTTTTAGATTTATCTCAATCTACCTTGAAAAAATAAACATATATGACTTACAACTTAAAATTAGTGAAAATTTAAAGAGTCATTTATTGGATGAAATATATAAAAAAGGAAATATTTCTATTGCAGACTCAAATTTCTATATTTCCTCACTTACAAATCATGTATCTTATTTCTACTCAGCTTTATCAACCTCCATTAGTAGCGTATTACAATTGATTTCATATTTAGTTTTTCTGCTTTACACAGATATCAACACAATATTTGTTTTTTTTAGCGCGGCAATATTGCTATCGTACCCAACTTATTATTTACTAAAAAAAGGAAGACAGTCGATGGATTTATCTTATAAATATGCACAAAAGCTCTCACAAGATACAGAGAGAGTAGTAGAGAATTTATTTTTAATTAAAATACTAAAAACTAAAAATTTTGAATTTGAAAATTTTATTAAAAATTTAAAAAACTTTACAAAAGAGCAACTCAACAACTATAAATATGGAACAATAAATAGTTTAATTCCTAATTTTCTTGTGTTTTTTTTAGTGGCAGTACTTTTAACCAGTTTTGATATTTTAAAATCTTTAACACTTGAGTTTATTGGAGTTTCACTTCGACTTGTACAAACCATTGGTGTCATAAACCAAAACCTAAATATGCTAATTAATTCGCAAGTACATCTTGAAAAACTCACATTACTTGAAGAAAGTAATAAAGAAGTCTCATCTTTCAAATATATAAAAAATGATTTAACTCCTAAAAAAGATAACGTAGTTGAGATTAAAAATATGTCATTCAAATATTTCTTATCTGATCAATATATTTTTAAAAATTTGGATTTAAGCCTACCGTCAAATAAACACATTGTTGTTACGGGACCTAATGGTTCTGGAAAAAGTACATTACTAGGAATAATTGCCGGAGCTTTAAAACCTAAAACTGGGAAAGCAACAGTTATGACAAACAATATTGGTTACGTTGGTGTGTCTCCATACATAATTCCTGGAACTTTACGTGACAATTTGCTTTATGGAAATAAACTTAATAAATCAGAAAATGAAATTATCGACCTAGTTAAGGAATTCAAATTGTTTTCTTCTAATGATACATCTGTATTAGAAAGAACAATTGATAGAAAGTCACTGTCCTCAGGACAATTGCAAAAAGTTTCATTTATTAGGGCGTTGTTAGCAGATTCAGATTTGCTTTTACTCGATGAGTCAACTGCAAATTTAGATGATAATTCAAGAGAGAAAATTTTTTCAATATTGAAAAACAAGAACTTAACAATAATAAATTGTACTCACAATCCATATGACTTTGAATATGATGTAAGATTAAAAGTTATTGAAGGCAAAGACAGCCTTAGTAGTATTCAAATCCCGTAGGTTATTTTTTGAGCTTAATCATTGATTTATACTCAGCTTCAACTAGATCATCTAAATTATTATTTTTCTTTACGTAACTAATTGCATTACGAGAAATATCTTCTATATTTTCATGTTTTGCAATTTCATCGATCATTTTTAAAAAACTTAATTCATCATTTTTAACTAGAAAACCATTGTGATTATGAATAATTATTTCTTCAATATTAGGATTTTTTAGTGCAAGAACAATACATCCAGAAGACATAGCTTCTAATATTGTCTTTGGATTTCCTTCATAAATTGAAGATGAAAGATAATATTTATAATTTTTATAGAAACTTAAAACTTTATCATTATCAATTGTGCCAAGAAAGTTTACTTTTACATTATTTTTTTCTGCTAATTTTTCTAGAAACTCTTTGTCACTACCTTCGCCAATTACATCGATTTCAAAAGCTGTATTTTTAAAGTCCCTAATAATTTTTTCAATATTTTTTTGCTTCTCAAGACGTCCTACAGTCAACAGTTTCAATTCATCTCTTTTATTTAGATCATAAATGGGCTGCTCAGACACCCAATTTGACATGAGGGCAGTACTTTTTCCTTTAAACAAATAACTATTTATTTTTTCAAAATCATTCTTACTCGATACCGTATACTGATCAGCCATAATAAGAGTGATTTGAGTTAAAAAATAATACAGTAACCTTTTGAATAATCCATTTTTAGCACTTTTGCTAAATGAATACATATCATACCCTGTTCTAATAATAAGAGGTTTTTTCAAAAGAAGTTTAAGCCCTATGGGAATCCAAGATCCGAGTAATTGATTTTGTTTTATTATTTGTATATCTTCTTCTACCAATAATCTTTTTAAAATAATTGGGATATAAAAACTTTTAATTAAATTTATTAATTTGTATTTAGAAAAATTAAGATGTTCATAAATAGGAATGATCTTAGAATTTTTAAATTTATCACTGTATTCATAATCAGATTTATTCCCATATGTAATAAAAATATAATTAGTATCCGACTTTGAAGTAAAGCGGTTAAAATAATTCATCTCTCTTGATAAATGGCCCGCTTCATGCCAGCTTTTGATGGAATAACCATATGTCATGAAATATACAATATTCATTACTTACTAAATTATATTCTTTATCTAAACTTTGTAAGTAATAAAAAAATATGAAAATACTACTAGTACACACAAACTATCAAAATATAGGTGGCGAAGACATTGCTGTTAAAAATGAAGCAAATTTTTTAAAACAAGAACATAATGTTGAGGAGTTATATTTCTCAAATCATATTTCAAAAAACCCAATAGCTATCTTAAAACAGTTAGTCTATTTCCTTAGTAACAAAAATAAAGATTCACTAAATCTAATCGAAAAGAAAATAAAAACTTTTAAGCCAGATTTGGTTTACATTCACAATACATGGTTTAAGATTTCTTTAGGAATTTTTGATTTAGCAAAAAAACATAATTTAAAAACTTTTGTAAAAATTCATAATTTCAGACATTACTGTACTCAATCGTATTTATCAAAAAAACACCTTAGGGGAGAACAGGTCTGTAATGCCTGTGGTTTTGAGAAAAAGAACTTTCAATTCCTAAATAAATATTTTGAAGCTTCTTACTTAAAGTCTTTTTTCGTGATTTTATATGGCAAAGCATATTCAAAAATTCTAAAAGAAAAAGACATAAAAATACTTACTTTAAGTAACTTTCAGAAAGAATTTTTAATGAAAGAAAATATAGATAAAAAAAAGATTGCCATATTTCCTAACTATACAAATGTAGATATTCAAGATGATGAAAGTCAAGAATCAGATATAGAAGCTAATGGTATTGTGTACGCTGGAAGAATATCAAAAGAGAAGGGTTTAGTAGAGTTAATCGAAGCATATAATTCAGCAAATTTGAACAAGATACCACTACATATTATTGGCGAAGGTCCTCTTTTGAAATTCTTGAAAAAAAATTATGATAGTAAAGACATTTTTTTTCACGGAGAATTAGATCATAAAAAAGTATTATCAATTATTTCAAAATCTATTGCAGTTATTACAGTAACAAAATTGTACGAGGGTCAACCAACTTTACTTTGTGAAGCATCTGGACTTGGTATTCCTTCAGTATTTCCTGATACAGGTGGAATATTTGAATTCTTTCCTAACGACTATCCATTAAGTTTTAAACAGTTTGATCATTTAGATTTAGTTAGCAAAATAAAAATGTTAGCTGATCCAAATCTAGTAAATGAATTAAGTACACAAGTCAAAGACAATATAGATTTAAAATTTTCAGACAGCACACTTTTAAATAAATTTTCTAATATATTTTGACTATGAATAAAAAAATCTCAGTTTTGATGTCTGTTTATAATTCAGAAAATACCCTGGAGGATTCAATCAAAAGTATCTTAAACCAGACTTTTACTGACTTTGAATTTTTAATTAGCGACGATGGATCTACTGATGGTTCTGTAGAAATTTTAAAAAGTTATGAAAAAATAGATTCCAGAATAAATATTTACTTTAACAAAGAAAATATAGGTCTTACTAAATCATTAAATAAACTTTTAAAACATTCAAGTTCCGAATATATTGCAAGACAAGATAGTGATGATAAAAGTTTTGACAAGAGATTAGAAAATCAGATGAACGTAATTAATAATTTGAATTTAGATTTTTGTACAAGCCGAGCATTAAAAGATGGAAAAAACATAACACCAAATTTAAAACACTTTTTACCTTATAAGATAGTAATGAATTATTTGAATCCATTTGTCCATGGAACTTTATTAATTAAAGAAAAGATTATTAAAGAACTAGGAGGTTATGATGAAAGATTTTATTATGCTCAAGACTATAAACTATTTAAGGACCTATTAAATAAAAACTATAAATACAAAGTAATCAGTACTCCACTGTATTACTTAAATAGCAAGAACAATATATCATCAAATAAAAAAAAAGAACAATATTATTATGCAGATTGTGTCAGAAAAAATAAAATACCAAAAACTAAAATTATTTAAATGATTAATTCTACAAAACTAAAAAATTTTTTTGGATACGTTTATGTCTTTTTAATTTTCTCTATTATTTTTCTTGGAAGGCCTTTTACGGGATTGAAATTTTTTGGTTTTCGCTTAGGTGAGATTTTAGTCGGTATTGGTCTGGTTTTAGTTTTTTTAATAATATTTAGATTGAGGTTTGTACAAGAACTATCTTTTGTTTTTTATACCCATCTTTATTTGATATTTTTATTTTTAACATATGTAATTTTCAATGGATTTAGTGAAATTGATACATATATTTTTAAATCAAGCTCATTTATTTGGATGATATCATATATTTATCTTGGATATTTTTTATCTAAAATACAAATTTTAGAAAATGCTTTTTTGTTTTTTACTATTCCTCTTGTTTTAATCTTTATATTTAGTTTTTATAAATACCCTCAATTTTTGA
>CEPJ01014765.1_pt1 | contig 11426 bp, 10 predicted proteins | sample 530561 | NCBI WGS metagenome assembly CEPJ01 (sample SAMEA2620404, study PRJEB7988) | marine metagenome | biome: marine biome (ENVO:00000447); feature: surface water layer (ENVO:00002042); material: "saline water (ENVO:00002010), including plankton (ENVO:xxxxxxxx)" | depth 5 m
GCATTAATTACATTTAATAGGCCTGAAGTAAGAAATGCTTTTAATACAAGAATGACAGAAGATATTTTAGCTGCATTGATACAAGCCAAAGATGATTCAGACATAAGGGCTATTGTGCTTACTGGAGAAGGCCTAAGTTTTTCAGCTGGTGCTGACTTGTCTGCAAGAGATAACAATTGGAAAGATACTGAGGAAGCACTAGTAAAGGGTTATTTACCTAGTTTGAAAGAAATTATGGATATGCCTAAACCAGTTATATCGGCTGTTAACGGAGCTGCTGCCGGTATTGGAAGTGCATATGCTATGGCCTGTGACTTAACTGTTATGTCTGAGAATGCATATATACTTCAAGCATTTAGCAATATTGGCTTAATACCTGATGGCGGAGCAAATTGGTTTTTGACAAACACTGTGGGCTATAAACTTGCTTACCAAATTGCCATTGAAGGAGAAAGAATAGATGCAAAAAGATGTCTCGAACTTGGCTTGGTCAATAAGGTTGTCCCTTCTGATTCGCTTATCGAAGAGGCATTGTCATGGGCTGAGAAGTTGAGCATTAGATCTTCACAATCTCTAAAGCTTACAAAGCAGATTATGAGAAAAGCTTTAGATAGTTCTTATGATGATATTTATGATTTAGAAGCTAAAACCCAGAATACACTTATAGGTTCGGAAGACAATATAGAGGGCGTTACTGCTTTTATGGAGAAGAGGAAGCCGAATTTCAGTTAATTTCTACTGATTCTCAAGTTCAATTCGTAATTCTCTGTGTTTTTCCTTCGTAAGAGGGTAGTACCATGTCAAAATTAAAGCTGGAACAAAGAAGGCTGCACAGCCAAGGCAGTAGTAAATCCTCAAAGCTAACATAGCAGAATCTGAGTTAGATGTACCGGGTAAGAAGCCTGAAAAATCTACTAAAATTGCTGCTGCCCATACAGCTATCATAGCTGAAACTTTTGCTATCATCCCATTCAAAGCAAAGAATGTGCCTGCTCTCCTTCCACCAGTTTTCAAGGAATCAAGATCAACAACATCTGCTAACATTGATGCGGGTAAGAATTGTAAGCCCCCAAAACAAAATCCTTTTAGTAAAAAAAGCACATGAAATTCACTAAAGTCTCCTCTCTCAAGGAAAAAACATAAGAAACTTACAGAACCTGTACCGACAAGTGTGATACAGAAAGCTCGATGCTTGCCAATTGTTTTGCCTAACCATAACCAGAAAGGTATACCTGCAAGACCAGCAATAAAATACCTTGCATACGAAGCACCTACAGTTTCTATTCCAATTACATCCCTAACAAACCATAGGGAAAGAGTATTCCTGAATGATTCACCTGCAATAACTAGAAAAATAATTAATAAAATTCTTACTAATAGTGGGTTTTCCGCAGCATATTTAAGACCTTCCATCAGCGGAACTTTCTTTTCTACGCTAGGCATAGGATCAGGAACCTTCCATAAAGCCCATGCTGCAAAGATAGGAAGTAAAATAACAATTCCTATACCCATGCTTGCCAAGATATCGGACATTTTTCCTGAAGTTGAAAAATCTTGGAATATAAAAATTGCTGCCAACATTCTTTTAATTGAGTCTGATAGCGTGATTCCTTGACCAGAGACTTCTATCGCAAGAGGAATTAGGGCAGATATTAATAACCCTATTAATGTCCATCCTTCTCTTCCTCCCACAACTCTTGATCTTTGGTGATAATCTGGCGAAATTTCAGCACCCCATGCACCATAAGGAATATTGATAATTGTTGAGCCTAGATACATCAGCATCATCCAAACGACAAAGTAGGTTATAGAGACTTCAGATCCTGGAATGAACAATTTATAGATCGCTAACATCATTAGCGGAACTCCTAAAATTATCCAAGGTTTTCTTCTGCCAATCGATGTTTTTGTTGAATCACCTAGTTGGCCCAAAATGGGGTCTGTTATAACATCGGTAAATCTTGCTACTAATAATAAATTTGCAATGATGTATAAGGGAATACCAACGACCTCTGAATAGAAAGGTATCAACCAAATTGCAATGGGATAGCCAATCATGGCTAGAGGAGTCGCTAGTCCTCCATAAGCCAGGATAGTGTTTCGTTTAACTTGAGTATCACTCATAAGCTCCCCATATTACAAAGAGCTATATTATAGTTTTGTACTATTTAGACAATCTATTTAGGCCGCTGATAATTGATTCTAAGCCTGCAATAACAGTATTTTGATGTATTCCTACTCCCCAAAATGACTCGCGACCAATGATTATCTCAGAGTACGCAACTGCCTTGGCATCAGAACCCGAGCTTATTGCATGTTGATGATAATCAGAAACCTTAAGTTCTAGCTCTAAGTCATTTTTTAAAGCATTTATCATGGCGTCAATGGGACCATTGCCAAATCCAGAGATTGATATTTTCTTACCATTCAAATTTAATCCAATATCAATTTCATCAGTCTGTATCCCATCTTTATTTGCTGTAGAACTCACTGAGTGATCTATAAACTCATATTTTCCACTATCGGCTAAATAAGTATCCTGAAAAGTATCCCAAATATCAGAAGGGGATATCTCTTTTCCTGTTTCATCTGCAATTTTCTGAATAACTTGACTAAATTCAATTTGTAATCGCCTAGGCATGCTTAGGCCATGATCTTTTTCTAATAAATAAGCTACTCCACCTTTACCAGACTGACTATTTATTCTGATTACAGCTTCGTAAGATCTTCCTACGTCTTGAGGATCAATAGGAAGATATGGAACTGCCCATATCTCTTCATTAGAGTTTCTCATTTCTGTGAGGCCTTTTTTTATAGCATCCTGATGTGATCCAGAAAAAGCAGTGAAAACTAGATCTCCAGCATAAGGATGTCTAGGATGAACAGGTAACTGATTACAGTATTCCGCTTCTCTCATAATAGGATTTATATTGGTAAAGTCCAAATGCGGATCTACTCCTTGAGTAAGCATATTTAATGCAAGAGTAACTAGATCAACATTTCCTGTTCTTTCTCCATTACCAAAAAGTGTACCTTCTATTCTGTCTGCGCCAGCCATCACACCCAATTCTGTAGCTGCAACGGCAGTTCCTCTATCATTATGTGGATGAAGGCTAACTATAATATTTTCCCTATCATTTAGGTTTCTGCACATCCATTCAATTTGATCTGCGTAAGTATTTGGCGAAGCCATCTCAACTGTTGCAGGAAGATTTATAATAGTTTTCTTTTCTTTAGTCGGATTCCAAATTTCGTTCACAGCATTGCATACCTCAACCGCATAGGGCAATTCTGTTCCTGTGAAGCTTTCAGGACTGTATTCAAAAGTCCAGTTAGTTTGTGAATATTTCTCAGATTCTTCTTTTACCCATTTCGCACCATCAGTAGCAATTTTTTTTATACCCGCTTCATCGCTCTTAAATACAACTCTTCTTTGAAGAGTAGAAGTCGAGTTGTAAACATGGACTATTGCATTATGAGCACCTTCTAGGGCATCAAAAGTCCGTTTTATAAGTTCTGGTCTGGCTTGAGTCAAGGCTTGTATTTTTACATCACTAGGGATTAGGTTATCCTCAATAATCTTCCTAACGAAATCAAAATCTGTTTGTGAAGCAGAAGGAAAGCCTACTTCTATTTCTTTAAAACCTATCTCTAATAGCAGCTTGAACATCCTCAACTTCCTTTCCTCTCCCATAGGCTCTATGAGGGCTTGATTTCCATCTCTAAGGTCAACGCTACACCAAAGTGGGGAAGTTAAAATGGCATTATCAGGCCAAGTTCTATCTTTTAGATCAATGGATTCAAAAGGAAGATACTTTGAAGTTGAATTATTAATTATTTTAGTCAATTTTTTTCTCTAGGAATTAAGTGTTATCTCGTGGTAAGTGCTCCATACACAAATTATCATCCGGTGAGCTCTTAAAAAAGTTAAGAGACCGGATAAATCAGTCGTAACGGCCTTAAAGACTTATAGACTAAAATCATGCGCGCTAGCTTATATATGCAAGTTAAACAGGTCAAGTTGAGTCTTTTATTTCAATGGGTAAAATCTATTTTGTGGATGAATCAATTGAACATAGATTGGAAAAATTAGGAATATCTGTTTGGAAAAAAAAGCCTCATGATGAAATTGATCTCAATACTTATAATCAATATCTTCTAAATGATAAATATATTCTTTTTTTTTCTGAAATGGAAAATAATGAAAATGATGACGATATAGAACTCTTTATCAAAAGCCTGGCATTATCTTTGAGAGCAACTGATTGCAGGAAAATAGAAACTGCAGATATTCAGCATGGCATTGATCAAGTATTTACGTTTTGCTCGGAATCAGAACAGTTACCAAGTAGATTTGAAAAATTCAAGGTTTTAAATTTCGGAACTATTCAAGATATTTGTCAAAATAAAGAATCAAAGGTCAAGTTTCTCCATGCCATTCAATATTCTTTGAACTGATTTTTGCATGAAATACTCTTATCTCACTTTAAAACATTTAGACTCTATACTAGAGATAGAAGAGGAGTCTAATCCTTTTCCTTGGACTGCAATAAATTTCAGAGATTGTATTGACAGAGGTTACTACTCTCTTGCATTAGAAGATGAAAATGAACTTGTAGGATTTGCAATCATGGCTATCTCCTCCGAGGAATCTCATTTACTGAATGTTGGTGTAAAAAAGGAAAAAAGGGGCCGGGGCTTTGGAGAACAAATTCTAAATAAAATGTTTTTAGCCGCTGAAGTCATGGGTAGTAAAAAAATTATTTTGGAGGTCCGTGTTTCAAATAATGTCGCTTACAGTCTTTATGAAAAACTAGGTTTCGAGGAGATAAGTATAAGAAGGAATTATTACCGCCTTCCAAAAGGACGTGAAGATGCGTTCGTTATGTCTAAAACTTTAAAAAAGGGGTTGAAGAGTAAGTTTTTTTTTAATGCTTAAATTAAAGCTTCGATATCAGATCTTATCTTATCTGGCGTTGTTGACGGCGCATATCTATTAACAGGTTCACCTTCTCTGTTAATCAAGAACTTAGTGAAATTCCACTTAATAGCACCTGTTCCTAATAAACCTTTTTTTTCATTTGTAAGAAATGCAAAAAGAGGATGTGCATCATTACCTTTGACTTCTATTTTACTAAATACTGGAAATGTATTTCTGTAATTCAATTTACAGAATTCTACTATCTCTTCGTTTGATCCAGGCTCCTGACCACCAAATTGGTTACAAGGAAAAGCTAGAACACAGAAAGATTCCTCAGGGTATGTATTTTGAAGCTTCTCTAAACCCTCATATTGAGGTGTAAATCCACATTGACTAGCAGTATTTACGATTAGAAGAACTTTTCCTTGGTATTCACTAAGGCTAACTTCATTTCCTTTTGTATCATTGCAAGTAAATTGATATATGTTTTTGGTCATTTTTAGATTTAATTTCCTATAATGTTATTGTACCAAATCAAGAGGAGGCTAGTGTGGAATATAGAAAACTTGGAAATACTGACATCGATGTAAGTGTTATTTGTCTTGGGACTATGACATGGGGTGAGCAAAATAGCTTCGATGAAGGCTACGAACAAATGGATTACGCAGTTGATAATGGAGTAAATTTTTTCGATACTGCAGAACTTTATCCCATACCTCCAAAAGCAGAAACTCAAGGTAGAACAGAGGAGTGTATTGGAAATTGGTTTAAAAAATCCGGCAAACGCGATGAGATTATATTGGCCTCGAAAGTAGCAGGTAGGGCACCAATGAACTGGTTTAGGGGTGAATGGACTCTATTGGATAGGGAGAATATTGAGACTGCTATTGATGCAAGCTTAGAGAGACTTCAAACAGATTATATAGACCTTTACCAGTTACATTGGCCCGACAGAAGGATGAGTATGTTTGGGTCTGACGGTATCGGGTATAAGCATTATGAAGCAGAAACAGTACCTATATTAGAAACTCTTAGAGTTTTATCGGATTTAGTTACTGCCGGCAAGATAAGATACGTTGGTTTATCAAATGAAACACCGTGGGGTCTCTCTGAATTTATTAAATATTCTGAAATGCATGACCTTCCAAGAGTGGTTTCCGTTCAGAATGCTTATAACTTTTTAAATCGCACATATGAACAAGGCATGTCTGAATTTCACCATAGATCTCAAGTAGGGTTATTAGCCTATTCTCCTCTTGCGCAAGGATATTTAACTGGAAAATATATTGATGGTGCAAGACCCAAAGGAGCTAGAACAACTTTGTTTGAAAGAGGAGATAGATACGAGGTGGCTGGAGCTAATGAGGCCGTAAAATCATATGTAAATTATGCAAACAGTATTGAAATGGATCCCTCTGTTATGGCGAATGCATTCGTAAATTCAAGAGATTTCGTGACATCCAATATAATTGGTGCAACAACCATGGAGCAGCTGAAATTGGCTGTTGGCAGCATAGATGTAAAATTATCTGAAGAGGATTTAAAGGCCATAGCCCAAATACATAGAAATAATCCAAATATTTGTCCATAAAATTGAAAGAATTTGAGCTGACATGGTCTTGGAAATCATTTGAAAATCTTTCTAAAGAAGAAGTTTACGAGATACTTAGTTTTAGACAGTCAATTTTCGTAGTAGAGCAGGAATCTTGGTATCTAGACGCTGATGCACTAGATCAAGAATCTGAACACCTAATTGTGAAATATAAAGATAAATTAATTGGTTATTTGAGGCTAGTTCCTCCAGGTATTATTTACAAAACTGCCTCTTTAGGTCGTATTGCTATCGATAAGACACATCGAGGAAAAGGCTTGGGCTCCAAGCTTGTTGAAGAAGGGTTGAAAAGGACAGAATGTACTTATTCCCCTTCAGCACTAACTATTTCAGCTCAAGAATATTTAATTGGATTTTATCGGGATCATGGGTTTGAAGTAATCGGCGAAGTTTACGATGAAGATGGTATACCGCATATCAAGATGTTTAGGGATGGATAAAAAAAGATACACTTTAATCTTATTATTCGGAATGATTTTTGGTGCGGTACTAGCCGCAATTTCTATTGTGGAAGAATCGAGTGTATCAAATTACCAATGGGCTGCGAAAATTGAGGACACCATTATTCCAATGGATAAATATTTAATGCAACTTGAAGGTCTCGCCAAAGATAAAAGATCTCCTCTAACTCAGAGTGATGAGATGTATGTATTAGAAAGAATGATTGAGGAAGAATTGCTGATTAAAAGAGCAATTGATTTGGGTATGCTTGAAAATAATCCCATGGCACGAGGTACTATCGTCCAACAAATGATTAAAACAATAATTTCAGAGAATGATAGATATGAAATTCCTGATCAAGATCTAATCAACTTTTTTGAGGAGAATATTGGATTTTTTACTAAATCTCAGAGGCTTAGACTTCAGCAAATTTATTTTTCAAATGAAGAATTTTCAAATTCCTCTCAAAAAAAGGCTCAAGAAGCCTACGAAATGCTTATTGATGGCGAAGCGTTTTCAAAAGTTTCCAATTTAGGAAGTAAATCTGCTTTGCGGATTCCCAATACCTTAATGACTCTTTCTAAGGTAAGAGAGTATATAGGCCCTAGCTTGATGAACTTGGCAAGAAATCTGGAGGCTGGATCTTTTTCAGAACCAGTTGCTGTGTCTGGTGGATACAAAATTATTTATTTATTTGAAAAAGAATTAATAGAACCTCCTTCCTTCAGATCAATTGAAGATTCTGTACGAGCTGAATATTCTAAAAGAATGGATGATAAGTCTTTAAGAGACTATCTTGAAAACCTCAAAAATTGGTACGACATTTCACGTAATCCACCAAAATAAATGAGGAATTCCGTTTTATTAACTCTATTAGTATTTTTATTAAGTTCCTCTTTATTTTCTCACCAAAGAAGTGAATCTTACTCAAAGATTAAAATTGAGGATATTGAAGACGGAAAAAAAATTGAAGTTGAATATAGTATTCAGACCTCAGTCTTGCAAAGACTTGAGCTAAATTTAAGTGAAAATTGGGCACAAGAGTTCAAAGATAGTGTGCTTAATGGATTTCATTTTGGTGAGGAATGCAAACTCTTAGAAGAACCTTTTCTCAAAAAATCTTTCTCAACAGGGTACATTTCTTTATTCTGGCCTATTCAATGCATTTCTAATAATCTAGAAATCAGTTTTCAAACTTTTTTCGAACAAGATCCTACTCATACCCACATAGCTACTTTTACAATTAATTCCATACGGGTCCCCGAGAAAATCTTCACTAACTCAGACAGAATCTGGACAGAAGCGAATAAAGATTCAGCCTCCTCATCAAGCATTCAATCTTTTTATGACTATGTAAATTTAGGTTTCAATCATATTTTGACTGGATATGATCATTTAGCATTTCTTCTAGCACTTCTTTTATTGAATTTAAATTTTAGAAGATTAATTCTCATTATTACTGGATTCACTTTGGGGCACAGCTTGACCCTTGCGTTAGGAGCGTTAGATTTAATAAAGCCTGCCTCTCAGCTTGTAGAAGCACTGATTGGTTATTCAATAATTATAATTTCTCTTGAAGTTGTAGCTTCTTTAACCAGTGCTCACAGGCTTTATAGTAATTCATTGGCATTATTCTCTTTGTTCTTAATAATAATTTTTGGATTTTTCGGAACCGATAAATTTCTTATTGGAATTATAGGTATAAGTCTTTTTTCATATTGTTATTTGATGTTATCTTCCGTGCATAAAGGGTTTTCTCTTACCCTCGTAGTTACCTGTATGTTCGGTCTTATTCATGGTTTTGGATTTGCTGGAAACCTATCCTCTATAGGGTTAATGCAAGATAGACTTTTACCTGCAATATTTGGATTTAATATTGGAGTGGAACTGGGTCAGCTTCTAATAATCTTTGCTATGTATGTAGTTTATTCTTTGATTTCGAAGATAATTAAAGAAAAATTTGATTTTGTAAGGGTAGCGACAGCATCTGTACTTTCCTCTATTGGGATGTTTTGGTTTCTTGAGAGAATGGTTTAGATAATTCTAATGTTCTCAGCCTGTGGGCCTTTCTCTGTATTTTCAACAGAAAATCTGACTCTTGTGTTTTCTCTAAGACGTCTTCTATCTTCTGGCTGAACTGATCTCAAATGGACAAATAAATCTCCACCTTTGTCCCTTATTAAAAAACCATATCCTTTACTGGGATCAAACCATTTAATAGTGCCTGTCTCTCCCCTGAAATTTCTTTTTATTTTCCGACCATAAACGAAAGCTGTAACAGTAAAGAACCCTAAGCTCCAAAATATTCCTATAATAAAATAAAACCCATCATCAAAAAGTTGACGAGGGATTAAGTTAAATATCACTAAGATATAAATCGCTGAAATTAGTCCACTAGTAACGAAAGCTCTTAAAAACATATCACTTGAATTATAACCATAACCCTATAGCCATCCCTATATTAATTTTTCTATTTCTTTCATTTCTCGATTAAGGTTATCAATCTCACCTGATAATTCTTGAAATCTTTGCTCTTGATTTCTTACCAATTCGTTTGGGGCATTATCTACAAAACTTTTGTTGTTTAGTTTCGAAGCTATCATTGTTTTCTCTTTATCAAGTTTCTCTATCTTTTTTTGTAGCCTTATGCTTTCCTTTTTTGGATCAATAAGACCTTCTAGTGGAATTAAAATTTTTAGCTCATTTAGAACAAAAATGGAGGATGGAGGGCTATCTTTATCTGACTCTTCCCATTGAATGCTTTCAAGATTAGCCAATTCTTTGATGAAGATATCAAATTCACTAGAAATATCCCTATCCACAGAAGTTCCTTCTTTAAAAATTGCAGGTATTTTCTGAGATGGTTTAATTACAAGTTCACCTCTTATATTTCTTATTCCAGAAACAACTCTCTTTAGCCACTCAACTGCATGATAAGATTTATCTGTTTCAAAAGAATTTATTTCAGGAAATGAGCAGAGCATTAAGCTCTCATCTTTTTGATCGAAGTATATTTTGAATTGTTTCCATATTTCTTCTGTTACAAAAGGCATTAAAGGATGAACTAACTTTAAAGTTTGCTCTAGGGTATCGATCATAGATTTTACAATTTCAGGCTTTTTTGCATTTGGCTCTGAAAGCCTGACTTTATTAAGTTCAATATACCAATCACAAAATTCATACCAAATAAATTCATAGGTAGTTTTTGTTAATAAATCAAATCTGTATTCTTCAAAATATTTTTTAACATCTTTCGTAGTTTCATTCAGTTTGTACTGTATCCATCGATCAATATTCGTATCTATTTTACTTTCAGAAACACCATATGCTTCAGCATTAAGATGAATAAATCTGGCTGCATTCCATAGCTTATTACAAAAGTTCCTATAGCCTTCAACTCTCTTCAGATCAAAGTTAATGTCTCGACCTCCCGAAGCCAAAGAGCAGAATGTCAAACGAAGAGCATCTGTGCCGTAAGGTTTGATCCCATCAGGAAATTCCTTTCGTGTTTGTTTTTCAATCCTGCTTTTCATCTTAGGCTGCATTAAGCCTTCAGTTCTTTTTTTTATTAAATCTTCTAGTCCGATTCCATCAATAATATCAAGTGGATCTAAAGTATTGCCTTTGGATTTTGACATTTTTTGTCCTTCTGAGTCTCTAATAAGTCCATGTATCAAGATCTTTTTAAAAGGTACCTCCTCAATAAAATGAGTGGTCATCATAATCATCCTTGCAACCCAAAAGAAAATTATATCGAAGCCTGTTACTAGAACACTCGTAGGATGATATCGCCAAAGCAGATTCTCTTTGTTTGGCCAGCCTAGAGTTGAAAAAGTCCATAACGCTGAAGAAAACCAAGTATCTAACACGTCGCTTTCTTGCATTAAATTAGTATCTTGTAAATTATATTTTTCTCTGACAGCTTCTTCATTATGCCCAACATAAATTTTGCCATCATCGTCAAACCATGCTGGTATCCTATGGCCCCACCAAAGTTGTCTGCTAATGCACCAATCCTGTATTTCATCAAACCATGAGAAATAAGTATTTTCCCAATTTTTTGGGACAAACTCAGTTTCGTTTTCTTTTACAACCCTTACTGCTTCTTCAGAAATTTTTTTTACATCTACAAACCATTGCTTAGTGATGAGGGGTTGCAGAATAGAATTACTTCTCTCACTGCGAGGAATCTGTACTTTATAATCTTCAGTCTTGTTTAACTGTTTGAGGACTTTGAGTTTCTCGATTATTAACTTTCTTGCATCTTCTACATTAATTCCTTGAAAATCCCTCGGGACTTCTTTGTTCAATGTGCCATCAAGATTTAGGATATTGATAATCTGGAGATTATGTTTCTTACCTATCTCAAAATCATTAAAATCATGTGCAGGCGTAATCTTTAAACATCCCGTTCCAAATTCCATTTCTACGTAAGGATCACTAATAATAGGT
>CEPJ01028726.1_pt1 | contig 11364 bp, 9 predicted proteins | sample 530561 | NCBI WGS metagenome assembly CEPJ01 (sample SAMEA2620404, study PRJEB7988) | marine metagenome | biome: marine biome (ENVO:00000447); feature: surface water layer (ENVO:00002042); material: "saline water (ENVO:00002010), including plankton (ENVO:xxxxxxxx)" | depth 5 m
TTTAGTGAGGCATGTATTGATGCCATAAAGGATAGTCCTATACCTCAGCCTTTTGCTAGATGGAGTGCACTGAGTGCAGTTGCTGGCGCTATGGGTAGAAGAGTGTGGTATCCTATGGCTAACTATGACATACGTTCAAACTTATTTGTAGTATTGATTGCCCCTCCTGGCAGAAATAAATCAGTTAGTTTAATTTTACCTTTTAGTAGAGTGTTTAGTAGACTTACTACACCAGTGGGTACTAGTGAAGATGATCAGAATTTTAATTCAGGATTAGACCAGTATGGTTTGCGTAAGTATCCTTTGTACTCTATACAAGATAGAATCACACCAGAAAAACTTGCAGTAGATATGACAAAGGTCACAAGACTTGACCTAAGAATTGCAACCCCAGCGGCGGATGAGTTTTATGATTCGTCTTTAACTTTAGTTACGTCAGAGTTTGGTACCTTTATGAGCAGGCATGAAAGATATTTACAGATGTTCTTAACTGATATGTGGGATTCTAAAATGGAATATAGCCATAAGACTAAGACGGCAGGTGAATACGTTATTAAAGGCCCATGCCTTAATTGGCTAGCTTGTGCAACACCTGAACAATTTGTAGATAATCTGCCTGAAGATGCAAGATCACAAGGTTTGTTATCTCGTATGTTACCCATATATTATGAGGGTGATCGCATACCACAGAGTCTTTTGCAAAAAAGAATAAGTGATAATACTGTTAATAATTTAGTACAAGATCTATCTGATATTGCTAAGATGTATGGGCCTATGCAGTTTGATAAAGATGCATTTGATTACGTAGAAGAAGATATACATAATGGTATACCGCCAGAGCCTACTGATAATCATTTGTCTGAATATGTACAACGTAGGGTATCTCACTTTATAAAGATTGCTATGGCTGTCTCTGCTTCAAGGAGGGGCACCAGAAAGATAATGAAAGAAGACTGGGACACAACAAAAGAAATTATGTTTGACGCAGAAGCGGCTATGCCTAAAGCCTTGGAAGGATTTGGTATGGGTAGGACTGGTCGTATTGCGCACGATATGGTTACTTGGTTGCATGGTACATTGTTTAATAATGGCAGAAGTCATATGCTTCTTAAGTTATTTAAAAGAGAATTGTTAAGAAAGGTTCCTAACCCTGGAGAATTAGAGCAAACTATTAAAGCTATGGAAGATTCTGGTTATATAAAAGTAGAAGGTAATATAGTTTTTCCTGTGGAAAAACGATTTAAATCTGGACAGTAAAAATGAAAAATGTTATAATACAAACTTACCCAAATTTTAGAAAGGACTGCACATGAGCAACACACTTCCGACTGAGTATCAGCAATTCATACATACATCTAGATATGCTAGATATTTAGATGAAGAAAATAGAAGAGAGACTTGGACTGAAACAGTTGGTCGTTATTTTGATTATATGTCAGAGCATCTAAAGAAAAATTATAAATATAATTTAGACTCTACATTGCGACATGAGTTGGAGAATGCTGTGTTGTCTACAGAAGTCATGCCATCTATGAGAGCTTTGATGACTGCGGGCCAAGCTTTAGATAAAGAACATGTAGCAGGATATAACTGTAGTTATATTCCTATAGATAATGTACGAGCATTTGATGAACTTATGTACATACTGATGTGTGGAACTGGTGTTGGGTTTTCTGTTGAAAGAAATTTTGTTCAACAACTGCCCCCAGTGCATGAGACAATGGAAGAAAGTGACACAGTTATAGTAGTTCAAGATAGTAAGACAGGGTGGGCAAAAGCATTTAAAGAATTACTAGCTATGTTATATGGAGGACAGATACCAAAGATTGATATAACTAAAGTAAGACCAGCAGGTGCTAGATTAAAAACATTTGGAGGTAGGGCTAGTGGTCCACAACCTTTGGTCAATCTTTTTGACTTTGCTATAACTATGTTTAAGAATGCAACTGGCAGAAAATTAGATGCCATCGAGTGTCATGATTTGGTGTGCAAGATTGGAGAGGTTGTAGTTGTTGGTGGTGTAAGACGTAGTGCTTTATTATCACTAAGTAATATACAAGATGATAGAATGCGTAAAGCGAAGAGCGGTCAATGGTGGGTCACTGACCCACATAGAGCTTTAGCTAATAACTCTGCTTGCTATACTAGAACTCCTGACATTGGTTTGTTTATGCATGAATGGAAAAGTTTATTTGATAGTAAGTCAGGAGAACGTGGTATATTTAATAGGAAATCTGCCAAGGATAAAGCCGCAGAAAATGGTAGAAGAAATGTTGACTTTGACTTTGGTACTAATCCTTGCTCTGAGATTATACTGCGTCCATATCAATTCTGTAATCTTACAGAAGTGGTAGTAAGAGGGGCAGATACACCATCATCTTTGAAGGCTAAAGTTAGATTGGCTACTATACTTGGTACATTCCAATCAACACTTACAGACTTTAAATATCTGCGTAAGATATGGAAAGATAATACAGAAGAAGAAAGACTACTCGGTGTATCCTTGACAGGTATTATGGATAATCACTACACCAATTTACCTACTGCAGATTTCTTAAAGAAGCTTAGACAAACTGCTGTAGATATTAACAAAGAGTTAGCAAAGAAATTAAAGATACCACAATCTACAGCTATCACGTGTGTTAAACCATCTGGTACTGTAAGTCAGCTTGTAGATAGTGCGTCAGGTATACACACACGACACAGTCCTTACTACATAAGAACAGTTCGTTGTGATACCAAAGATCCTTTGACTTCGTTTATGATCGAGCAAGGATTCCCGAATGAACCTGATGTAACTAATCCAGATTCTGTTACTGTATTCTCTTTTCCAATAAAATCACCTGATCGTGCTGTATGTAGAAAAGATGTAGGAGCAATACAACAATTAGAAACATGGTTGATGTATCAAAAACATTGGTGTGAACATAAACCTTCAGTGACTATATCAGTTAAAGATCATGAATGGATGGACGTTGGTGCTTGGGTATATAATAACTTTGATCACATAGCAGGTATAAGTTTCTTGCCTTATGCTGATCATGTTTATAAACAAGCACCGTATCAAGATTGTGACGAAGGACAATACAAAGAACTTTTAAAAACTATGCCGACTAACGTAGATTTTTCAGCGTTCAAAGAAGATCAAGATAATACCACAGGTTCTCAGGAGCTGGCTTGTACGGGCGGTGTCTGTGAATTAGTAGATGTTAGTGCAAATTAACACTTGACAAATAACCCCGCCCCGTGGTATAATACGAATTAAGGGGGGCACAAGGGGCGAATTAATTTAGGTTAGTTTGCCCCTAGCTTTTTATAGGAGAGAGAATATGAAATATCACCCAGACTATCCCATCAAACTTAAGCCTGCTAAAAAATATACGCAGGAAGATATAGACAAATTAAAAAAACAAGAGACAGAAGCGGCGGCACAAGCTTATAAAGTATCACGTCGTCTAGGAAAAAGAGATAAAAATCATGCAGAAGCATACGGTGAGTATTTGAATCACAAAGCAAACTTATCTGAATTAAGAAGATATGAGAGAACAGGTGAGTGGTCTAACAATATGGTTCCAGGAACTAATCAAGAAATATATTACAGAGTGGTGGCTGAAGCGTACGATGATAATGGTAAATTAAAAAGTGCGCCTGAAGGATCTATTGTGGATGGACAAGGAAGAATTATTAACGATGGAGATGTATCAAATGGTAACAGAAAATAAAAACTTAGAAGCATTAAATGCTGTAGTAGTTGCGAAAGGAAATAAATCTGAAGCAGCTAAAACTTTAGGCATACCCAGAACTACTCTGGTAAGCAGACTAGAAGCGGCTGAAAGAGAGGGGCTGAAACCTTCTGTTAATCCTCCAGATACTCAAGCTGCCTTGATTGAACAAAAGATTATATATGATTTACAAATTTCAGAATTAAAAAAACATATACAAGAACTTGCAAAAGAAAATATAACAGCTGAAAATGTACGTAAGATTGTATTCAAGTTAGAGAAGCATACACCTAAACCACCTAAGTGGTTAGTAAAATCTTCTCCTGCCAAGGGGGCACCTGGAGTTCCTACTTTGTTTTTATCAGATTTTCACTGGGGTGAAGTAGTTGATCCTGAGTCCATTAATAATCTAAATGACTACAACAATAAAATTGCACAAAAAAGATTAAGAACAACTGTAGAAACCACTATTGATCTGTGTACAAATCACATGGTTAATCCTAAATATCCTGGAATTGTAGTAGCTCTAGGTGGCGACATGATCTCAGGCCACATTCATGAAGAGTTAACTGAAACAAATGCAGGAACTAATATCGAATGTGTATTAGATTTGTTTGATCATTTAATATGGGCAATTGATTCTTTAGCAGATGTATTTGGTAAAGTATTTGTACCATGTGCTTATGGTAATCATGGCAGAATGTTTAAACAGTTCAGGCATAAACAAGCAGCAGCTACTAGCTTTGACTGGATGCTTTATCTAATGTTGGAAAAACATTACAAGAAAGATCCTCGTATTACATTTATGGTTCCTACGGGCTATGATGCTTACTACAAAGTATACAACATAAACTATTTATTAACACACGGAGATAGATTAGGAGCTAAAGGTGGAGCAGGTATAATAGGGATGCTTGGCCCAGTAGCTAGGGGTGTACAAAAAATAAAGACTGAGTATGCCACGCATAAGAAACCTATAGATTATGTTATTATGGGACACTGGCATCAGTACATAACTCTTAATGGAATTATAGTGAATGGTTCTTTGAAAGGATACGATGAGTATGCAGCTAGTTCTAGGTTTGCTTTTGAAATTCCTAAACAAGCTTTGTGGTTTACGCATCCTAAATACGGAGTTACTTTTCAGTTGCCGATACTTTCGGAAACTAACACGATAACTAAAACTAAAAATGATTGGGTTCAGTGGGTAAAATAAAAGAAGCTATAAATACACTATGGGGTGCACCCGATAAAGGCATTGCAGGTGAGCCAGATCCAGAAGATTTAACGGTAGACAATGCCTATAAAACTAGATGGATATGGTATCACACTTTTATGGCTCTAGAGTTATTGATTATTATAGTGTTATTAGCAGGTATTTTAGTTACTATGGCAGTAAAATTATAACTTGAATGTGCCCCCTTTATTTGATATAATATGTGTATGAATGACAATAAAAAGACAGGTTTTGATCTACCTAAACCCGATGTGGGCATAGGTAAAGTACATATAGGCGGCGATGCTAAGCCTGTTCCTGATGATAAAAAAGATCCTATTGACGATCAATGGAAACATGTTAGTAGTAACTGGGATAGTTCATTCAATGACGACTAAAGCTGACACATTTAAATCTTTAGTAGATATGTTAAATAAAAAATCTTTTGGAGAAAAGAATGATAGACAAAATAAAAGAAAAAATAAAAAGTATAATCGAAAAAATTAAAGGCTGTTTCTAATGCCATTTGAAATGATAACTATGCTAGGCTCTACCGTTCTCGGTGGAGTGATGAGCATATGGTCACAAAGTATAAAAGCTAAACAAGCTGAACAAAAGATGCTTTTACAAAGGGCAGAAGCACAGACTAATGCGTTTAGAGAAGCAAGAGAGTATGAGAACGTAGGTTTTCAATGGACAAGAAGAATCATAGCATTGACTGCTATTTTTGCAATTGTTGTTTTACCTAAGATACTTCCTCTAATAGATCCACAAGCACAGGTAATAGTTGGATATACAGAATGGAAGCCTGGCTTCTTATTCTTTGAAGGTAAAGAAGTAATGCAATGGGTGCCTATGGCTCAGCGAGGAATTATTATAACTCCATTAGATACTAATTTAGTAGCGGCTATTATTGGTTTATACTTTGGTGGTAGTTTAGTTAAAAAATAATGCAACAAAAAATTTGGCCTACTTTTGTAGACTTCGGTCTAGTTGATAGAGATTACACTTTTTTAAAAAATTTTATATCAAAAGAAGAAAGCCAATTAGCTTATTACTATTCACTAATTAAAGCTATTAATCCATCTGAGACAGAAGACTCGCAGTCTCCTGGTTGGGACATTAGGAGTAATGATCCAATTGGTTTAGCCTTATTGTATAAGGTTAAGAAGAAGATGGAAGCTTATGCTAATAAAAAATTATTTCCAACTTATTGTTATTATAGAGTTTATAAACAAGGTTCTGTTTTACTTCCACATATTGATAGACCGTCGTGCGAATATTCGGCTACCGTTTGTTTAGGATATAATAATTCCAATATACTTAATTACAATTGGCCTTTTCGTGTAGGCAAAGAAATGTTTATGATGCAACCAGGTGATGCGGTGTTATATAAAGGCTGTGATGTCACTCATTCTAGAGTTGGTAAATATGGAGGTATTGCCCAGACACAAATTTTTCTACACTATGTAGATGCCGAAGGGCCTTTTAAAGATTTTAAACATGACAAGAAATGTGGGACAGAATGTTTGTTATGTGAAATAGAAGAGAGATCTTTATTATAATGAAAGCAGCGATAGTATCTGTCATTATATTTGCAATATCCGTAGCTTTAATCTTACACTATTCACCCTACGGCGGACAGCATAATCCAATGGAATGGTTAATTTGGATATATAGAAATGTTAGTTGGAATCTTTAATATTTAAAGACTCACGCATCTTATCTTTTAAACGTTTTGTGCTTTTATCAGTCTGAAGATTACGGTATGTTGTATTTGCTTGCTGTATTCCTTCTGATCGTAATCTACTTAACTGTGGAAAGTACATGTATTCGTATCCTACTTTGTTATTAAACGCCATAACCTCTCTCATAATTTTATTAATTTCTAGTTGTGCATCTCTAACCATGTCTGGATCACGGTTTACGTTTAGTCCTATGTACATGTCTCGGTAGGCTCTTTTAAGTTTAGTATTAAATCCTCTAATTTTTCCACTATACTTACCCTCTATTGCTTTGTCGTAGTATAGAGCAGTTCTTTCTTTAGAAATTTTAGTAGGAGTAAATCCCATACCTTGTTTTATTAAATCTAAAGCCGTTAAATCTGCGGTAACAATAGTGCCGTATTTAGTTTCTACGTATCCTTCAGTTGGATATTTATATGTAGCTCTGTATAAATTTTTAATGAACGTAGGCATAGCAGCCATGTATAAATCTAAATCTTCATAAAATGCTGCAACTCCATCTTTTGCAAATATGTCTTTCATTTCTCTAGCTGAGTCTATAAATACTGCACCAGGTGCTCCTAAGAATTCTTCAACTCTAGCTCCAGTAGGGAAACCTAGCATATTTAAAAGTGCTCTTATCTGAGCAGATCCTGGTACTTCACCTAAAGATAGTCTACGCTGTACACTTGCCCCCGTTCCTGCTTCTATGACACCTTGCATTAAATATTCTGTAGCTTGTGGGCCTACAGTTTCTGCAAACATTTCACGCATCACAGTTCTCATGTCTTCATTTACACCTCTCATTCTTTGTATCAGTCTATAAACTTGATCAAGCTCTTCCATGCCTGGCATACCCATTAATCCTCCTGTAGCAAACAACATGAGCATAACTCTTGCAAACATTTTTCTACCTTGAGGGCCACCCTGTGTCATTAGTCTGTGTAATAGGAAGAACATTTGACTTATATAAGTTTGGAATAAGAAGAATACTGAGCCAGGTCCTCTCATAATTTTAGGTCTATTTGCTTTAGAATAATCACCAAACGTATCGTCAACTAATATTCTGGCAAAGTCCTGTCGAGTAGCTACGCCACCTCTACGTTCTTTATAAGCATTCCACAATTTATTGGACGATCCATAGTAATCGTTTGCTTTTTCCATTACAGCATCATTATTGGCTATTCTATATGCAGATATGTAAGCGGTTAAACGAGATATAGTTTCGAAGGTATTAAAGACACCGCCCATAATGCTTTGTTCAAATTGTCTTGTTCTAGCTCGTGCTTTTGTTTTTTCAGTTGGAGTCATAGCGTAACCTGGAGCCATGCCTGCTTCGTATATTGCTTGTCCTTGTTTAATAATACCATTAGCCACATCTTCTTTGACTGCTTCTCTAACGTCTGCAGGTATCTTATCAAAGTCTAAATAAACATCATTGAATTCATTGTTGGTAAACGTAATCATTTTACCTACATCTGCAGCAGCTCTTGTCATTTCTTTTAGAACTACAGCAGAATTACTAAACTGAGCTAAAATTGGTCCAGTAAACTGCACCGCACTCATTATTTGTAGTATACCAGACGATAGGTTACCGCCTAAAAACCACCAGAATCCCATTCGTCTAAGCGATGCAAACTCATGATGGTGTGCATTATCTACGCCATAATCTACCATATTCTGTATAGCTTCTCGTAGCCTTGGTCTTTGATTACCTGATTGTTCTGTATATTTTATAGCGGATGATGTTCTATCACGCACCTCTTTTAAGAATCTATTTCTTGCAGCATACTCTGATGCCACCATACCAAACGAAGTAATACCTCTTAGTATATCTCCATCAAATCCTGGTACACCTCCAATTTGTTTTCTTCCTCGTAAGAATTGATCAAATCCCACTAAGGTGCCCCCACCTATTCGCCTATCTAATTCTTTTCTAGCTTCTGCATAAGCTGTCGCTGTAGGTTCTGACATCCTAGATGCTAATAAATCTAGCATAGAAAACTCTTCTATTAATTTTTGACGCATAGTAGGTTTATCTTCTTTTACATCTGATATCTCAAACCCTGCGGATGGTGGATAAAGTCTAGCAAGTTTTTGCAAGACTTGATTTTTCTTACCCTCAAATGTGTTTCCTGTTGCACGTTCTTCTACAAAAGGTTTTTCTATACTTTCAGCATGAATTATTTTGCCTTCAGAATCTTTAACAGTAACGTAGAATTCTCCATATCTTTGTAGTGGCACATAATCAAATGTCTTGTAGTCTTCATATATGCCTAGTTGTTTTTGTAAAGCTTTTAGTCCTTGTTCTTCTGTCCCTAGTAACTGTTGGATAACAGGAAGAGGGGCAAATAATTCTAATTGTGCTGAATCTATTTGTCTCTGTTCCATTGTCTGTAGTCCAATTACTATAGCACTTAGTTGTTGAAAGTTAATATTTTCCACAGTATCTTTATTCAATGCACTGACATCTAAACCTGATCGTTGTAATAAATTAGGATCCATTATATTTATCATTTGAGCAGCGTTAATAATATCATCTACATAGTTAGATGCGATAGTTCCCTTTTTTATTTCTTCAAGTATGTTTTGTATTGCTAACTGAGCTTCTTCATAAGCTATGGCAATATCACCCTCTAGTATAACTATCTCACCCTTTTTTATGGTTATTAGATTTTCACCGAAGCCGCCTGTGGTCATGTCTATTGGTGATACAAATATAATTTGACCGTTGGCATCTCTTCTGTATCTACCTTGTGCACCTTCTTGTTGAGATATTATGTGAGCTTTAGCTAGTGCCACCTTTGCTCCTTCCACATTGTTTATAACATCAAAGTATAGGCGCATGTTCATAACAAATTGTGTTTGTATTTCTCTACCTTTTTGCTCCATCTTAGATATTGAATCCCATAAACGTGCAACTACAGGATATTTGGTAGCAAAGTTTCTGGCATGATTTGCCCACTTACCAAATAAACTTATATCTTTTAAACTAGCTTCTTTACCATCTTCAAATATTTTATCAGTAGCTTCTGCTGTATCTTTAAGTAATTTGTTACCTTCTTTTTGTTGCTGCCTGTTCATTGTTTCAGGTTTACTTAACTCATCATCTGCAACTGACTCTTGCATTTGCACTGATGCTTGATAGTTTATGTCTGTAAAATCTGGATTGCTGTTGAACTCAACCTCTTGTATTTGATTGCTATCAAAAACTATAAAAGATTCCTGTGCCCCTTTTTCTACTCCCCTATCAAAATCACCTGCACGCATGCCTTCAGCCATGTTAACATATACAATACCATCATAACCTCTTTCTTTTATTTTTTTTACTAAGTAAGCTGACTGCATATTTTTGTAATTTTTAAACTGACTTTTACCCTCCATAAAGTTAGCCTCAATTTCTCCTAACGCACGAGATATTGCAGCATTTTCTTTTTCTGTAAATAGAACAGGAGAAACATCAATAGTGTTATAAAAAGTTCTAAAAGCTCTAAAGTTTTTACTGGTAGGTGTTTCAGTAAGCCTCTCTAAAACTTCAAATGTATCCCAGTTTCCCATGTCTGGCATCCTTAATGGATTGTTAATGTATAATATTGCTGTATTAATACTACCTAAATCTTCCTCAGTTGCTTCGTCTATATCAAAGCGACCATCTTGAAATAATACGCCGCCCGTTTTTGTTCGTCTTCCTACAACTGGTATTAGCGTAGTCTCTCCTCGCCTTACTTTCATGTTGTATCTATCTTTTGCTTGCATTTCACTGCTTGCAAAATGCAAACCTAATTCACTAATTTTACCTGTTTCAAGCACAGGAATAGTTGAACCTTGAGAAGTAAAGTGATATGTCTTTTTAATAGAACCTGCTATTCTTAAATCAGATTCAGTCGGTAATGTAATTCTATTTAATCTGTTAGTAAATATTTCTACGCCTTGAGTTCTAGAATTTAAAGAAGCTAAAAGGTTCATCACTTGTCTTTGTGCCCTGGTTGCAGTCCCTAATTCCATAGCACTGAATGTTTCAAACTTGTCTGCAAAATTTAAATCTGCACTTTGTAAAGAAGCTATTGCTGCATTCAGTTCTTGAGAAGTTACTTTCTTTAGCTCTGCTAGATAATAATTAGCTTCACTTATATTTGGTAGACCCACTTTAGTTGTAAGCGATTTCATTAAACCGTTTACTAACGCAGTTATTTTCCGTAAACTTGGATCAGTCATTAATCCCGTTCTTGGTTGTTGATATAATATGAATGAATTATATAAACCTATGTTATCTGTAATACTTCCTGTATTATATCCTGAATTTAATACTTTAGTTTTTTTAAGTCCTCTTTGTATAAATGCCTGGGCTTCGTCTACAGATATGCCTGCAGCTTTAGCTATGTTACTTATCTCTGTGGTTTCCATAACAGCTTTAGACATGATAGCTCGTCTTGCTATAACTGTGCCATAGTCTAATTTATCAAACACTTGATTGGCTCCATTTAATCCATTGTTTCTAAGTATATTCGCTAACGTAATTAAATAAGTTCTTATCCTTTCAAATACTCTACCTATTATACCTTTAGGACTATCTAATGCCCCATTTGGGGTGGTTGCCATATATTCTGCAAAGTAGTCAGAGATTGCTTCTTCTTCCATTTGACTTTGATTTAAACCAAACGGACCATATCTATTTTTAATGTTGTATCTATTAATTAAAGTT
>CEPJ01136829.1_pt1 | contig 11351 bp, 9 predicted proteins | sample 530561 | NCBI WGS metagenome assembly CEPJ01 (sample SAMEA2620404, study PRJEB7988) | marine metagenome | biome: marine biome (ENVO:00000447); feature: surface water layer (ENVO:00002042); material: "saline water (ENVO:00002010), including plankton (ENVO:xxxxxxxx)" | depth 5 m
GTCTTTTCCTACACCATTCCAGTAATCTTCATTTCCATGATCATCACCGGCAACGTCATTCCGCAATTCGGATTAATCGGTGACTACGTCAAGGATGGAGCCGCCCAAACCCAACCTCTGATCGAAAAGATCAACCAGATTTCCCTTGAACTCGGTTTCAGCGAATACACCGCCAACACCAGCAACAAACTGGATTTGTTTTGCATCACCGCCGCCCTGATGGTGGGAACGGCCGGACTCCCCCACGTCATCGTTCGGTTTTTTACCGTCAAGAACGTCCGGGCCGTTCGGAAATCCGCATATTGGACTCTCAGCTTCATTGCCATCATTTACCTAACCGCCCCGGCTCTCGGGATGTTCGCCCGAACCAATTTCATCGAGGAAATCAACGAGAGGAAATACCAGAATGCTCCGGATTGGTTCAAGAATTGGGAAAACCAGGGCATGATTGCCTGGATCGACAAGAATGGGGACGGAATCATGCAATACCGGGCCGGTGACGTCTTTGTGGGGAAGCCGGTCTATGAGGATGCTTCCCGAGCCGAAGGAGGACCTCGTCCCGTCACCAATGAGGTCGTCGATTCCACTGCCAACGAAGTCTATTACGACAAGGATATCATTGTCCTTGCCAACCCCGAAATGGCAGGCTTGCCCAAATGGGTCATCGCTTTGGTCATGGCTGGTTGCGTTGCCGCAGCCCTATCGACTGCCGCAGGTTTGCTCCTCGTTCTCTCCACTTCGGTCTCTCATGACCTGATGAAGAAAATCATCAAACCGGACATCTCCGATGCTCAGGAAATTCGCTATGCCCGAATCGCCTCCTTCGGAGCCTTGGTAATCGCCGCATACTTTGGAATCAATCCACCGTCCAGCTTTGTCGCCAAAACCGTGGCCTTTGCCTTCGGACTGGCCGCATCCTCGTTTTTTCCCACTCTCATTCTTGGAATCTTCTCCAAAAAGATGAACCGGGAAGGAGCGATAGCGGGAATGATCTGCGGAATTGTCTTCACTTTCAGTTACATCGTCTATTTCCAATTCCTGAGCGAAAGCAAGGACTACTGGTTCGGTATCTCTCCGGAAGGCATAGGCTTTCTGGGGATGCTGATCAATTTTGCGGTCGCCTTCACGGTTCGTTCCTTCACCCAAGCTCCCCCCCGGGGGGTTCAGGAAATGGTGGAGGAGATCCGAATTCCCAGAGGGGCAGGCGATGCCGTGGACCATTGAGCATTTCACTTGAATCGTATTTCCTTGCCAAGAGAGAGATGAGTTCAAAATATTGATTTGATGATCAAAACAGCCCTTCTCCTCACATTCTTGTTTTTCCTCAATTCCTTTGCCTACGGTCAGGATACCACTTTCGGAGACAAGGACCATTGGGGCTTCTGCTTTGATCTTGGCCTGGTTTATTCGGGTTCTCCCGAGGCGGCAGTCTCTATTTCCGGAAGCGATGCCGCAATTGCGACAGCTTCGGGAGATGTGCAAAAGGAAAACAACGATCTTCAGGAATCGCTTCATGATTTCGAGTGGTGGCCGGTTATGAGCGCCGGGTTGGTCTACCAATTCTAATTTTTTCGTATCCCTCAAAGTTTTTTTCTCGAATTCGGCTTTTTGACTTTACTGCTCCCAAGCCCCGCGCAAATTTTCCTTAAATTGACTAGCCTTAGATCCCAAAACCCTCGAAAAGTTCCCTATCATGACCCAAAGCAGACGTTCCTTCCTCGCTCAATCTTCGGTTTTCGCAACCTTTGCCATCAGTGGTACAAAATCCTCCGCTAAGATCATCGGCGCCAACGACCGCATCCGCGTGGCAGTCTGCGGAATCAAAGGTCGGGGAAATTCTCACATGGGCGGTTTGGGCAGGCAAAAAAACGTGGAGATCTCACACCTTGTGGATCCCGACTCCCGGCTTTTCGAAGGCAGAAGTAACTTCGTAAATAAAAAGTTTGGCAACACCCCAGAATGCGTGCAGGACGTACGAGAGGTTCTGGAGAACAGTGAGGTCGACGTCATTTCAATTGCCACGCCCAATCATTGGCACAGCCTGATGTCCATCTGGGCCTGCCAAGCCGGCAAGGACGTTTACGTCGAGAAACCCTTAAGCCACAACTTATTCGAAGGAGGCAAACTCGTGGAAGCGGCAAAGAAATACGGGCGGATCGTTCAGCACGGCACCCAAAACCGTTCGCTTAGCAAGTGGTCCGACTTGGCCAAGGAAATTGCCTCGGGCAAACGGGGGAAACTCGAAGTGGCGTTGGGAACCTGCCACAAGCGGCGTGGCTCCATTGGCTTCAAGGAAACCAAGACCCCGCCAAGCGAACTCAATTTTGACGTTTGGACCGGACCGGCTCCATCTGAGGATTACCATGAGAACCTCGTCCATTACAATTGGCATTGGTTTTGGAACTACGGAAACGGAGACATCGGAAATCAGGGCGTCCATCAAATGGACATCGCCCGGTGGATGATTCCAGGCGCTGTCTGGCCGAAAAGCATCGTCAGTGTCGGCGGTCGTTTCGGCTACGAAGATCAGGCCGAGACCGCAAATACCCAATTGGCCATTTTCGATTATGGGGAATCCCTGCTGGTCTTTGACGTACGCGGTTTGGCCGGTAAAACCAATGTGGGCGTATCCAATCAAGTTTATTTCAATGAAAAGGCCAAGCAAGTGAATACCAAAAGCCATGGTCTCAAGGGAATCAAGGATCCTCTGGCCGACCGTGGAGGCACCAAAGACCAACGAGTGGATATTTTTCAAAACTTCATTGAAGCCGTCCGTAACCGCAAGGAAGAACATTTGGACGCACACGTCTACGAAGGACACGTGTCCAGTGGTTTGTGCCATTTGGCGAACGTATCCTACCGACTTGGGGAAAAGTCAGGTTTCAACCAAAAGACCAAAGCCTTTGGCTCCAACATGAAGGCTTCGGAATACCTCGAACGCATGCAGGAACACCTCAAGGAAAACGGTCTCAAGCTCGAGGATACGGAATACGTGGTTGGAAGAACCTTAGAGTTCGACGCGAAGAACGAGTCCATCAAGGGGGATGATGAGGCCAACGCCTTGCTGACCCGGGATTACCGGGCGCCTTACCAAGTCCCGAAATCCGTGTAATCTATTCCTTATCGGGAAACCGGAAAAGATTCCCAAAGGACAATTCAAAGAGAGGAATCAGCTTCTGACTTTCAGGATTCCCTCGATCTCTACCGCCACTCCGGCAGGCAAATCGGAAACACCGTAGGCGCTACGGGTCCCCACGCCATGATCCGTTCCCCAGACGTCGCGGAACAATTCACTGCAGCCATTGATCACCTGAGGGTGTTGAGTGAAACCGGAAGCGGCGTTGACCATGCCCAGAATCTTCACTACCCGATCCACGCGGTCCAGACTGCCCAAAACCGCTCGTACGGTTGCCAGGACGTTAAGACCCGTCTGGCGGGCGGCCGCGCTTCCTTCCTCAACCGTCAGTTCGGAACCGATCTTACCGGTGATCAGGGATCCGTCCATCCGTATGGGCAGGTGTCCTGAAAAATAGGCGAGTCCGCCTTCGATCAGCAAAGGTTGGTATAAGCCCGCCGCCTTGGGTGGAGTTGGCAAAATGAGTTCAAGTTCTTCGATTCTACGTTCCGCTGACATGATCGTGACTAAATAGGATGAGGGAGAACGGGCAAGGGCCAAAATCCGCGGACCATCGAAATTTACGCGTTGCCCTACGCATCGATTTGTTTTCCAAAGGAACCTATGGAAAATGCAAGCCCCTTCACTCGCCGACAACTCCTTGGTTCCGCCGCCCTTGGTTCGCTTGCCATGACGCCGTTTGTTTCAAGCTTGGCTCAAAAGAATGCCACCTCCGCCAAACCAAGACCCTTGGCCAAGGGTGAGGTCATTCTCTTTCAGGGAGACTCCATCACCGATGCGGGCCGAAACAAATCAAACCCGCAACCCAACGATCAAAAGTTTTTCGGAAAAGGATATGCCTGGATGGCCGCATCCAAGTTGTTGGTCGAAAAATCCGAACTCGAACTGACCCTTCACAATCGGGGAATTTCAGGCAACAAGGTGCATCAATTGGCGGAGCGTTGGAAGCGGGATTGCCTCGATCTCAGGCCCGATCTCATAAGCATTCTCATTGGGGTCAATGACATCTGGCACGGCTTGAACGGACGGTATGACGGAACCGTACAAACCTACGAGGAAGATTTTGACAAGCTGTTGAAAAGAACCAGAGAATCCCTTCCCAAGGTTCGCCTGGTGATTTGCGAACCCTTTGTATTGAAATGTGGAGCAGTGAACGAATCATGGTTTCCCGAATTTGACAAGTATCGAGCGGTTGCCAAGAAGATGGCCGAGGAGCACGGGGCCATCTTCGTACCCTTTCAGTCCATGTTTGACGAAGCGATCCGATATGCCGAACCCAAGCATTGGGCTGGGGATGGAGTGCATCCTTCCTCTCATGGAGCGGCCCTGATGGCTCATTATTGGATTCGAACAGTCACTGGATAAACAATCTAACGCATCCCTAACCTTCCATTGCATCGTATGAAAGCCTGGCAACTGACCGAACCGAAAAGTTTCGCTCTTCTGGACGTTCCGGAGCCCAAGGAACCCGGTCCAGGAGAAGCCTTGATCCGAACCTCACGCATGGGCATTTGTGGAACGGACGTGAGTTGCTACCTGGGAAAGTTTCCCTTTTTCGATTACCCGAGAATCCCCGGCCACGAACTGGGAGTCGAAGTTCTGGCAGTGGGTCCGGAAGTTTCCAATGTGAAAGTTGGAGATCATTGCTCGGTCGAACCCTATTTGAATTGCGGTGCATGCCACGCCTGCTCCAAGGGTCAGGGAAATTGTTGTGAAAACCTCAAGGTTTTCGGGGTCATGATGGACGGTGGACTCTGTGAGCGGTCAATAATTCGGGCCGACAAATTGCACCCATCCGAAGAACTTTCCTTTGACCAACTTGCCTTAGTCGAAACTTTGGCCATCGGATGTCACGCTTCCGATCGCGGAAACCCCAAAGGGGGTGAACATGCGCTGGTCATTGGAGCGGGACCCATCGGACTGGCAACGCTGGAATTCAACCGGCTGACTCAGACCACTCTCTCAGTCATGGACATGTCCGAGGAGCGATTGGAGTTTTGCCGGGCCAACTACGGGATTGAAAACCTGATTCACTTCAAAGGCGACGGTTCGGAAAAGCAAAGAATGCTCGAAATCACAAATGGTACGCTCTTTGATTTGGTCACCGACGCCACCGGCAACCCCCATTCGATGTCCGGAGCTCTTGATTTCGTCGCTCACACCGGCCGCTTGGTATACGTAGGCATCACCACTCAGGAAATCTCCTTCAAACACCCGGCTCTTCACCGCAAGGAAATCGATTTGCTCGCTTCGAGGAACGCCCTGCCCTCGGATTTCCCCCGTATCATCAAGCTAATTGAAGACGGTGTCATCGACACCGACCCCTGGATCACTCACCATTTGAAATTCGAGGAGGTGGGAGACCATTTCGAAGAAATCATCCGACCCGAAAACGGAACCTTGAAAGCGATCATTGAGGTGACCGGTTAGACCTGGGGTCTTCCCTTTCATTATCCGTGACCGAGCAGCATTCGATTCTGACCTTTTATCAATTTGCGGATTTTCCGGAATTCGAGGATTGGAAACCGAAGTTGGCGGATTTTGGTGAAAAGCATGGCATTTTGGGAACCATCATTTTAGCCTCAGAGGGAATCAATGCGACCATCTCGGGACCCGAGAAAGGAGTCGAACGGTTCATGAAGGAAATTCGCAACGATCCAAGGTTCTCGAAAATGCCATCCCGCGAATGCCTTTCCGAAAGAACGACCTTTTATCGACTGCGGATCAATCTGCGAAAGGAAATCGTCACCTTGGGTGATCCATCGATCAGTCCTGCGAAGGTGGCGGGTAAATACGTCGAACCGGAGGATTGGAACGATTTGCTCGAAGATCCGGATGTCATATTGGTGGACACCCGCAACGATTATGAAGTGGCTCTGGGCACCTTTGACGGAGCTCAAGATCCAAATACCCAGACTTTTCGACAGTGGCCCAAGTTCGTCGAGGAAAATCTCAAAAAACAAGACAAACGCAAGGTGGCGATGTTTTGCACAGGAGGAATCCGGTGCGAGAAGGCTTCATCACACCTCCTGGAAAACGGTTATGATGAAGTCTACCACCTCAAGGGAGGAATCCTCAACTATCTTGAGAAGGTCGACCCCGCTCAAAGCAAATGGAAAGGCGAGTGCTTTCTTTTTGATCATCGGGTATCGGTCACACATGGTTTGAAGGATGGTGAGGCTAAGCTTTGCTTCGGATGCCGTTGGCCACTTCATAAAGATGACTTGCGCTCACCGCAATACGAAGAGGGCGTATCTTGCCCGCGATGCTCCTCTTCCCTGAACGAGGAAAAACGGGCAAGTCTGCGAGAGCGGCACAAACAGGTACGACTTGCGGAAAAGAGAAAGTCTTCGCATATCGGCCAAAAAATGCCTGATTTGGTCTAAGACTTGGCTTGTCCCTTGCGCCATTGGTCAATTTGTCGTATCTTGGAGGCTCAAGAATGATCACGAGAACGGAGAAAGCGAAACCTCCCCTTCAACCCGAGGATACGGATTTCGTTCTTCCTGCCGCATGGAAAAGCGGTTCGCTCAAATATGACGAACTTCACAGGTTGGCTGAAGGTGGAACGGCCCAACTGTTCACCACTTTCGACAAGAACCTTTGCCGTGAGGTTGCCTTCAAGACTCTTCATGAGGACTTGAGAAATTCCGAGATCGAGACCAAGCGCTTCGTCCGCGAAGCCAGAGTTACCGCCAACATCCAACACCCGGGCACCTTGCCCGTTTACGAACTCGGCAGAGACCGGGAGGGAAACCTTTTCTTCACCATGAAGAAGGTCGATGGAAGAGACCTCCGCCAAATTCTGCTCGATCTTGCCCAAGAAGTTCCCCAAGTGGTCGAGAAGTTCCCTCTACCGCGCCTGCTTGATATTCTCATCCAAGTATGCCAGACCATTGCCTATGCTCATGAGGCCGGTGTGATTCACCGCGACCTGAAACCCGCCAACGTCATCGTTGGGAAATTCGGCGAAGTCTACGTTTTGGATTGGGGACTCGCCAAGGTCCTCGGATCTCCCAGCATAGACCGAAAGGACGTCTCGGAAGAACCACCCGATGCGGAGCTCAGCCTAACCCCCGCGGGAAGGCATTACGGCACACCCCTTTACATGTCACCCGAAATGGCGGAAGGTTCAGTCCTGATCGACGAACGCACGGACGTCTTTTCCTTGGGTATCATCCTCTTTGAAATTCTCACTCTACGCCCCTTTCTCGAAGGCGAGGATATTCTCGAGATCAAGGATAAGATTCTCAACCAACCCTACCCCATGCCCAGGGAACTCTCCGGGAAACACATTCCCAAAGATCTCGAGGCCGTGTGCATCAAGGCCTTGAAACGGAACAAGCGAAAGCGTTACGCGAAGGTAAGTCTTCTGCTCGAGGATCTTCAACGCTACCGACATGGCGAAGAGGTTTCGGTTTATTGGTACTCGGGTTGGGAAAAATTGGTTCGTTGGAACAGTCGGCACGCCTACTCGATCATAGCGTTACTCTCGGCTTTGACCGGCGCGGGGCTTTGGGCCTTGTTCGGTCCTTAATTTCTTAGAGGTCGGGAAACAAACTTCCACCCTTGCCGATTTTCTTGGCCCGGCAGTCCTTGCATACGCAATTGGCGCCATGGTCGCTGGTGTCGACCTTTTCCTTCTCTTTAACCTCATCCAAGATATTCTCCGATTTCTGCGGATTCTTGGGCTTGCCCTGAGCAACCAATTGCCCGGTCGTTGACCCCTCCCCCACCGATGCTTCGTTGGTCGGACTCCGGGAGTCTTGAGCAACCGGTTGCTTGGATGGAGCGGGATTGGCGGACAAAGCCTTCGTCAGGTCGGAGGAAACCGATTGCCCCATGTATTTCTTGTGGTTGGCGAATTTTACGGCGCTTTTTTCAATGAAATTCGAATTGCTCACTCGCATGGAGGCCAGGAAACTGTCACTGTTCTCCTGTGCCACGATCAGAAATTCGGATGAGGATGGATGGAATTTAGTGGCTCGCACCGACTGCCCGGGTGAGACTGGAATCTTAACTTGCCCACCGCGGTCCTGAAGAGTGACCGCAGTCTCCTTGACCTCAATCACTATGGGGAAAGCCAAGGTGGAGTTGTTACGGGTCCAAGCCAACACCTCATCCATTGCCGTTTGGCTGACCTGTGGCTTATCCTCCACCGTCTCCGCAACCATCGGCTTTTTCGGTTCCACCTTTTGGGCGCGGACCAAATCGTCCTTGGCCTCGGAAAGTTCCCTTTCCTTCGACCTCAACTGGTTCCTCAAATCCTGGGAGTCGGACATACTTTGGGAGAGATTATCGGCCAATTCCTGATTTTCCTTTCGAGCGGCCTTTTCCTTGTCCACCAGTTCCTGGTTGTCGAATTCGAGGCGCTTTTTCAGGTCGAGGTAAAACTTTTCATTCGCTTCCAGCTTCTCCACTTTCTTGGTCAAGGTGGCCGCCTCACGAACCGAAGAGTCATCACTCGCCACAAACAGCGCAACCATCCCGGCGGTGCTGATGAAAGCGACCACGGAGGCGGCGATGGCAAAGAAATTACCGGACTTCTTGACCGAACTGCCCTTGAAGGCATTTTGCATATTGGCCACTTTGCCCTGCATCTGTCGAAGCGCCTGATCCTTCTTGGAACCCGCCGAAGACACCTGCTGCAATTGAGCGAGGGAGGACTGCAATTCCTTACCCATATCCACCACCTTCTTGTTCCCATCGACCAGGCGACCGGAAAGGATACTTGCAACGTTCAGGCAAAGCTGACCACCGGCCACCCCATGTTCCCCAATGAATCCGAGCAGACGCTCATGATCCAAACGCCAAAGAATGGCTTCTCCTATCGACTGAACGTTAGCCGAGGCGACCCCCCCACTGAGAAAGGCCATTTCTCCGAAGGCAGCTCCCGCTCCCAAAGTGGCAATCTGCTGACTCTTGCCTTGGTCGTTGATCTTGGTGATGGCCACTTCACCGGAAACCACCATGTACAGATAGCGCTGTTCGTGACCATCGGTCACCAAAGTCTCGTCTTCGGCAAGAATCCATTCTCCTCCGAACCTCAATTCCTCCATTTCGTCGGCGCCTATGTTGGCGCAAAGGCCGGTGTTGGGCAGATCGTAACCGGCCTCCAAGACGTCTTCTCGGTGCAGAAGTTTCATAATGCCTTAAGCTTATCCACTAGTTCCTCGAAAGAGCAAGTTCAGAAATGACCCCAAACCTCGTTGTTTGTCGCTCAGTGACAACATTTACCGTGTTTTTTCAACCGCCAATAATTGTAGGGCCACGCCGCCAGAAATCCCGCTCCCAAGGTGTAAGGCAAAACCCCCAAAGTAATCGCAGGAGCTCCCATCATTCCATAATCCACCAGATTCATCGCCGCTTCCATGAGCAACATGGAAAGAAGGCTCATGCCAATCGCAGTTCGAAAGGCCTCCCTCGGGCCCAACTGTTTCCAGAGGATGAAGGTTTCCAAAATGATGCTGGTCACGATTCCCGAAGTCATGGCGACCGCCCAAACCATCGTCCAGAGGCTTTTCGGAATCGCTTCCGGCGCAAAATGATTCTGGAAGAGAAAGATCGCCCCCAAGTCTCCGATGGCGCAACCCACCAGACAGCCTAAGGTATTTTTGGCCGAACGAAGAGCAATCATTCCGAAAACCAGAGTATCAAATCCATCTGTGCACCTTGGGTAAGGAAGTGAAAAGCAAGATCAGGCTGATTTTTTCCGAGGGCAATCCGGTCAACTGCATGAGAGCCAGACGGTAGGACTCCAGTTGAGCTTGGTGTCTGGCGATCAAATCCTCCACTCTTCGGTCCTTATCCAAACGGTCCGTTTTGAAATCGATAATTTCCGCGCGACTTGGCTCTCCATCCTGCGAAAAGTAGAGAACCACTCGGTCAAAAACTCCCTGAACCATGGCTTTGTCCATTTGCAAAACAAAACTTTTTTCTCTCCAAACTTCGAACTTTCCTTCCGGTTTTTCGAATAACCTCCTTACCTCAGCATCCGCAAATGCCCCTGTAAGAATCCGGCGGGATTTCCCGGAAAATCCGTGGGCGTTTTCCCTAAGCCAAAGTTCCATGGAATTGCCTTTTTCCCACCATTCGATCTTCTCAAACAGAGCATGAGCCTCGCTTCCCAAAGATTTTGCGGCATCCTTCTCAAAACTTATCAAAGCATCCACATCCACAAGTTCAGGCGTTTTTTCGGAAGGGCGAAACTTGGGCAAACCACGAAATTTCCTGAGACCCAAATCCTCAAATTCAGCTAGAGTGGTTTTCTTGTCATTCGAAGTTTTCTTGGTTCGTTCCTCCCACCAGTCGGGTGAACCGCCATGATAAGCCAAGGTGAAACCCTCCTCTCTTTGTCCCACCAAATTCCCGACTTGATCGATCAACATCGGATCCAAACCCTTGAAATCCGCCAAGCTTTGGGCAAGCAATCGAACGAAATTTTCCGATTTCGACTTGGGCTCGTAAGGCTCGGAAAACAAATAGAGCGCTCGAGCCGGACGAGTCATTCCAACGTAAAACTTACACAGGCTTTCGAAAGCCGCATTCTCCTGATCCGAATTCAGCAAGCCCGAAAGGTAGGGGTCCGACTCCTGAATAATCTTCTTGGGTTTGCTTAAGACCCAATCGGAGCCAATTCCCGAGGAAGAGGATTTCCCGTACAACTCCACCCCATTTCCTGATCTTCGCCCACCCACGGAGCGAAGGCTATTACCGTCCAGTTCAGGCATGATCACCATATCAAAAGTCAAACCCTTGGACCCATGAATAGTCATGGCTCGAACGCTCGTTTCCATAGCTCCCCGCGAAGATTCGGCGCTCTGAGCGGCCTGCAAAAAAAGGTCGACCTCACGCTGCCCTCTGCGATCAAAGGAACGGGCAAGATCAAAAGTCTGGCTCAATCGCTTGATTGCAAAAGGACGGGCCTCCTCTTCCACCCAAGTCAGAGCTTTCCCGCCCCATTCGCGAATGAATGCCGCCAAGCCTCTCTCGTGAGTAAACTTCCGAACTTCTTCGAGAATTTCAGAAAGATCACGGGATTCCCGCCGAAGCAAGGGAGACATCTCCAAATGTCCGATGGCCCATTCATCTGTGGGGTGGACGGATGCCTTGAGGAGGGAAAGCAGAAGTTGCGAAAAACCATTGTCATTCGCTGGCAAAGAACCGACTTCATCCTCTATGGGCATACCAGGTAATTCTTTTCTGAGAAAATCAA
>CEPJ01018448.1_pt1 | contig 11335 bp, 8 predicted proteins | sample 530561 | NCBI WGS metagenome assembly CEPJ01 (sample SAMEA2620404, study PRJEB7988) | marine metagenome | biome: marine biome (ENVO:00000447); feature: surface water layer (ENVO:00002042); material: "saline water (ENVO:00002010), including plankton (ENVO:xxxxxxxx)" | depth 5 m
GCTATTTGCAAAGCCTACATTAATACCGTCTTTAAAAATTCCGCTTTTCTGTAGCGCAGCCCCCACTTCTGGAACATTAAGCTCTTTATCGTAATTAAAGATAACCGCATGAGGATTGCCCACGGAAACCACATCAAAAAATATTTCTTTATCATTAAAGTTGAAAGAATTAATGTCACCATCTTTTATTCCAATGTCTTCAGCTTTAAAACTAATATTAAACATATCAACCTTTAATTGATTTTTTTTCGTATTGGAAACAATGACAAGATCATTTCCAACCATAAAATTGACCTGATCAGAAAAAACTAATTTTTGATCAAATATATATCTAGATATACAACGAATACCGTTTACACAGTTTTCTGCTTCACTTCCATCTTGATTGAAAATTTTAATTTGAAAATCAAATCTACTATCACTAGGAGGTAAAATGACCATAACTTGATCGATAGAAAAGTCATGATCAAAATTCAATATTTTAGAAATCTCTTTAGAACTTGGTTCAAAGAATTGAGTTACTCCATCGATAATAACGAAGTCATTTCCTAAAGACTCCATATATTGAACCACCAACATTCAAATATCCTCTAATTGTAAAGTATCTTCAAAACTCTCTGCTTTTCTTATTTCAGAAAAGTTTGTTCCTGAAACTAATATTTCTGCAGGCTTTAAGCGCAAATTATAATTTGAGCTCATACTCGATCCGTAAGCACCAGCAGAATATATAACTAGGTGATCGGCTTCTTTAGCAGAGATAGAAAAATCATCCCCAAAAGAATCAGCTGTTTCACAGACTGGACCGACGACGGAATAGATATCATCTTCATTTTCACTATATAAAATATTCTCTATTTTGTGTCTAGCGTTATAAAGAGAAGGACGCATGAGATCATTCATGCCTGCATCAACAACTAAAAATTTTCTTTGACCATTTTCTTTTACACCTATTACCTTGGTAACAAGAACCCCAGCCTGAGCAATAATTGATCTACCCGGTTCTAAAAGAAGATCATATTTTTCTGTTTTACTTTTAATTTTTTTAACAAGTTCTGAAGGATCAAAATTAGTTTTTATTTCATAATCAATTGCCAATCCACCGCCAACATCTAAGTGATCAATAGGATGACCAAGAGCTTCCATTTCACCTGCCAGGCTTTGCAATTTTGCTAATAGCTCTAAATAGAGCCCTGTATCAGTTATTTGTGAACCAATGTGGGCGGTTAGACCAACCAAATTCATTTGTTCATTTGAAAATTGCTTTGCTAAAAGCAATGCTTCTTCCTCTGACATACCAAATTTACAATCTGCCTTCCCTGTTTCAATATAGGGATGGGTATCTCCTTTCATATCCGGATTTATTCGAAAAGAAATTCTAGGATTTTTATTTAGATCAATTATGTTTTTCAATTCAAAAGCAGATTCCACATTTATTGAGTAAATGTCCAAATCAGCTGCTAATTTTAATTCTTCTTTGGTTTTACCAACTCCTGAAAAGACAATTTTTCTCGGATTCGCCCCTGCTTTTATAACCTTTTGTAACTCACCACCAGAAACAACATCAAATCCTAATCCCTTATCTACAAAAGATCTTAAAATATTTAGATTATTGTTAGCTTTTACCGAATAACAAACTAAATCAGAAGAGGCCATATTTGACATGTAAGCTTCACACGAGGCATCCAAGCTAGCTTTTGAGTAAAGATAAAACGGAGTGGGAATTTCTCGAGTTATTTCCTCAATTGAAATACCTTCAAGAAACAATTTTCCTTCTTTAAAAGTGAAATTATCTGGTCTCATGATTGATAAAGTTTTCTGTTGGCAATGACAATGGCCCTTTCACACCACAAGCGGAGAAAGAAATTAGAACGAGAAAAGTAAGTATTGTTAATTTTTTCATTTTTAAAATCCTCCCTATTCAATGATGAGGTGGTTTCTCATATTGTATAGGATCAAAGCCGTGTTTAGACTTTTCTTGTTTGGATTTTGTTCTTTCTTTTTTAGTTTTTTTTGAGGTTTTTTTCAATTCGATTAATAATAAACAGATTGAGCATATTTACTTTCGAAAGGAATTATTTCATCAAAACGTTCTTCTCTAATCTTTTTAACCCAGTCTGGGTCTGACAACAGTGCTCGACCCACAGCGACCATGTCGAATTCTTCGGCATCTAATCGACTGACGAGTTCATCTATTGGTGCACTTTCTACTGCATCCTCACCCGCATATAGACCAATAAAATCGGATTTTAAGCCAACACTTCCCACAGTGATCGTTGGTAGGCCAGAAATCTTTTTTGTCCAGCCCGCTAGATTAAGATCCGAACCTTCAAATTCAGGTTCCCAGTATCTTCTATTGCTTGCATGAAAAACATCGACCCCAGCATCAACAAGGGGCATGAGAAATTTTTCTAATTCATCTGGAGTGTGAGCCAATTTTGCCTCGTAGTCTTGTTGCTTCCACTGTGAAAATCTAATTGCAATTGGGAAATCTCTCCCTATTTCTTTTCTTGCTCTTTTGATAATTTCACAAGCAAATTTTGTTCGTTTATCAATTTCGCCTCCATAACTATCATCTCTTTGATTGGTGCCTTCCCAGAAGAAATTATCAATCAGATAACCATGAGCGCCATGTAATTCAACACCATCAAAGCCAAGATCTTTGATTTTGAGAATATCTTTGACGAAGCACTCAATCAACATTTCTACTTCATCAGCTGTCATTGCATGAGCAGCTTGTTTGTTAGTGTTAACCAATCCAGACGGAGTGTAGCCCGGTACTTTTGGATCTGGAGCCATGCCTTCCTTTCTCATAGCACCAACATGCCAAAGTTGCGGAAAAATTTTTGAACCTTCGGCCTGAACTACTTCAATTATTTTTTTCCAACCTTCATCTGCTTTATCCTGAAACCCAGGAACATTTGGGTAACCGCTTGATGACGGGTGACTGACTTCAACACCCTCAGTAATAATTAAACCCACTTCTCCCGCGGCACGTCTTTGGTAATAATCTCTGACATTATCCCCAGGGATGCCATCTGGAGACATCATGCGAGTCATCGGAGCCATCGCAATCCTGTTGGGCACTTCTAGCTTATTAATTGTTATTGGTTTAAATAAAGATTTCATAAAATTCTCCTAAAATTTGAAACTTTTTTAAATTTTTAATTTATTTTTAGCTTGGGTTATTTGTTTTAAAACTTGACTCGGAGCTGTTCCACCAATACTGTTTTTTGAAGATATTGATTTCAAAGGATCTAAGTGTTTAAAAACATCTTTCTCAATTAATGCATTTAATTTTTTTAATTCTTTCAATGATAACTCAGATAATAAAAAATCTTTTGATTCTGCTAGTTGAACGGCTTTTCCCGAAATGGCATGAGCATCTCTAAAAGGTATACCTTTCATTACTAAATACTCAGCTAAATCAGTAGCACAGATATGTCCGTCATACACATCCGTCAACATTGAGTCTCTATTAAATTCGGCTCCTGCAATCATTGCCGCTGTGATATCTAGTGATCCCAAAGCGTATTCGATGGAGTCAAATAGCGGTCCTTTATCTTCTTGGTTGTCTCTATTGTAAGAAAGCGGCTGATTTTTAATCAAACTCAGCAGAGAAACCAAGTTACCTATGGTTTTGCTTGATCCGCCTCTTACCAATTCGGCCATGTCAGGATTTTTTTTCTGGGGCATTATTGAAGATCCAGTACATAATTCTTCTGGTAATTCCACATAATCAAATTGTGAAGAGGACCAAATAATCAATTCTTCTGCGATTCTAGATAGGTGCACGCCCATTAGACTAATGTTAAACATCATTTCTATAACATAATCACGATCACTAACGGCATCTATAGAGTTATTGGTAACTTCTTCAAAACCTAAAGCTTTAGCAATTTTTCTTCTGTTTATCTTAAATTTATTTCCTGCTAAAGCACCAGATCCCAAAGGACTTATTTTTAAGCGACTTTCACATCCTTTAAATCTATCTAGATCTCTGGATAACATTTCATACCAAGCCATAAGGTGATGACCAAGAGTTACGGGCTGAGCTATTTGCATGTGAGTGAAACCTGGCATTAAAGTTTCTACCTCTGATTCAGCTTTTAAAACTACTATCTTTAAAAGATCTGAGAGACAGATTTGTATATCTTTTGATTTTTCTAAGAGATAAAGCTTCAAATCTGTTACAACTTGATCGTTTCGAGATCTGCCTGTGTGGAGTTTTCTTGCAGCAGACCCAATTATCTTCTCTAGAGAAGATTCGATATTCATGTGAACGTCTTCAAGGGTCTCCTGCCAATTAAATTTACCGGACTCAATTTTTTGTTTTATTTGTTTCAGTCCGGATTTAATTTTTGATAGTTCGCCTTTGTTGAGAACCCCGGCAGCTTGTAGGGCTTCTGCATATGCAATCGAACCAAGAATGTCTTCTTTATAAAGCTTGTTGTCGATGTCTATAGATGACGAAAATTCTTGAGCTTTTTTTGCTGTCTGCTTTTTAAAACGGCCGCCCCAGCTAGTATTCTTTTTTGCCATTAATATTTGTAGTTCTCTGGTTTAAAAGGACCCTCGACTTTTACATTGATGTATTTAGCTTGATCTTTGGTTAGTTTGGTAACAACTCCTCCAAATCCTTCTACCATATAAGAGGCTACTTCTTCGTCAAGTTCCATCGGCAAGACTTCTATTTTTAATAATTCTTTTTTTGTTTCCTCATCGTTGATAGTTGCAAATGCTTGTTTGTAGAGAAACATTTGAGCTAGCACTTGATTAGCAAACGAACCATCCATTATTCGAGAGGGGTGACCTGTAGCATTTCCTAAATTAACTAATCTTCCTTCAGCTAAAAGGATCAAGTAGTCTCCTGCTTTATCTGATCTAGAGACCTTATGAACTTGAGGCTTAACTTCTTCCCATTTCCAATTATCTCGCATGTATTGTGTGTCAATTTCATTATCAAAATGACCAATATTACAAACAGTTGAGCCTGCTTTTAGATTGTTTAAAATAAATTTGTCACAAACATTTATATTTCCGGTTGTCGTAACAATTAAATCCGTATCTTCTAAAAGTGATTTATTAATGCATTCGTCATTGCCTTTGTTTTCTCCATTAATATAAGGAGAGACTACTTCAAAGCCGTCCATGCAAGCTTGCATTGCACATATAGGATCTATTTCAGTAACTCTTACAATCATACCTTCCTGTCTCAGACTCATAGCTGAGCCTTTACCGACATCGCCGTAACCAACTACCAAAGCCTTTCTTCCAGCCATAAGGATATCGGTTCCTCTTTTGATAGCATCATTCAGACTATGACGACAGCCATACTTATTGTCATTTTTAGATTTAGTGACGGAATCATTTACGTTGATCGCTGGAACTTTTAATTCACCTTTTTCTAACATTTCCCATAACCTATGAACACCCGTTGTAGTTTCTTCGGAGATACCATGAATGTTGGCTAACATATCAGGAAATTTCGTGTGAACCATAGAAGTTAAATCTCCTCCATCATCAAGAATCATGTTTGCATCCCAAGGCGAGCCATCTAACAAAATAGTTTGTTCAATACACCAATCAAATTCTTCATCGTTCATACCTTTCCATGCAAAAACTGGAATACCAGCAGCTGCAATAGCAGCAGCAGCATGATCTTGAGTTGAAAAGATATTACATGAAGACCAACGTACAGAAGCACCCAAGGCAACCAAAGTTTCTATCAAAACAGCGGTTTGAACTGTCATGTGTATGCAACCCATAATTTTGGCTCCAGCTAGAGGTTGAGAAGAACCATATTTCTCTCTCAATTTCATCAGTGCAGGCATTTCAGATTCTGCTAAAGCAATCTCTTTTCTTCCAAATTCTGCTAAAGAAATATCAGCTACTTTGTAGTCTTTAAAATCCATAATTTTCTTTAAATTTTATTAATCGTACTTGATTTGTCTGTTTTTTCCCAAGAGAAATCGACATCTTCTCTGCCAAAGTGACCATACGCAGCAGTATTTTGATAAATTGGTTTTTTTAAGTCCAGCATTTGGATTAATTCTTTCGGTTTAAGTTCAAAATTGTCACTGACAATATTTGCAATCTCTTCATCAGATACGTTTCCAGTTCCAAAAGTATTAATACTGATCGATGTGGGTTCAGCAACTCCAATTGCATATGAAACTTGGATTTCACATTTTTCCGCTAAATTTGCAGCCACTATATTTTTAGCAACATAACGTCCGGCGTAAGCAGCTGATCTATCAACTTTTGAAGGGTCTTTTCCAGAAAATGCTCCGCCTCCATGACGCGCCATACCGCCATACGTATCGACAATAATTTTTCTACCCGTCAAACCACAATCTCCAACGGGTCCACCGATGACAAATCTGCCGGTTGGATTTATATAAATTTTAGTTTTGTCGGTGATCCATTCAGAAGGGATAGTTTTATAAATAATTTCTTCTCTGATTCCTTCTTCTAGATCTTTTTGGGAAATTTCTGGACTATGTTGAGAAGACAAAACTATTGCGGAAATATAATTTGGTTTGCCCAATTCATCATAAACAAAACTTAACTGACTTTTGGCATCTGGTCGCAACCAAGGTAATAATCCAGATTTCCTTACTTCAGCTTGTTTTTTTACCAGAAGATGTGAGTAAGTAATAGGTGCAGGCATCAAAACACTTGTTTCGTTGTTGGCATAACCAAACATTAATCCCTGATCTCCAGCGCCTTGACTTTCATCGGTGCCTGTTCCTTCATCAACGCCCTGGGCAATATCATTTGATTGCATGCCTATTGCGTTAACTATTTCTACTTTGGATCCATTAAACCCAACTTCATCGTTGTCATAACCAATATCATTTATAACTTTTCTGACCACTTCTTCTAAATTGGGCTCCGCATTGGAGGTTATTTCTCCGGCAATAACAACTAAGTCTGTTTTTACGAGGGTTTCACAAGCGACTCTTGATTCAGGATCGTCTTTTAAAAATGCATCCAAGATAGCATCTGAAATTTGATCAGACATCTTATCAGGGTGTCCTTCAGAAACGGATTCGGAAGTAAAAGTTTTGTATTCAGACATGATTTAATTTTTTTAAACGGAATGAATTCTACTATGAAGTGAATAAGAAATAGTAGAAAATAGGCAAAAAAATTCATGGCCAATCAACAAGATTTAGCAAACGCAATTAGAGCTCTTTCCATGGACGCTGTTCAAGCTGCTAAATGCGGACATCCCGGAATGCCCATGGGTATGGCTGACATAGCACAGGTTCTATGGAAAAAGCACTTAAAATATAACCCCAATAATCCAGAATGGTTTGATAGAGACCGATTTGTTCTATCGAATGGCCACGGCTCGATGTTGCTCTATTCTTTGTTGCATCTAACAGGGTTTGATTTACCAATGGCTGAATTGAAAGCTTTTCGACAATTGGGATCTAAAACCCCTGGACACCCTGAATGTGATGTAACGCCTGGCGTTGAAACAACAACTGGCCCTTTGGGGCAAGGCATCGCAAATGCTGTTGGTATGGCTATGGCAGAAAAGATTTTAGCTAAAAAATTTAATAAAAAAGATATAGATTTAATTGATCATTACACATATGTTTTTTGTGGCGATGGTTGTTTAATGGAAGGCATTTCTCACGAGGTATGTTCTTTTGCAGGCACTCAAAAACTCAACAAACTTATAATGCTTTATGACGATAATGAAATAAGCATTGATGGCAGAGTAGAAGGCTGGTTCACCGATGATACGCCTGGCAGATTTGAAAGTTATGGATGGAAAGTAATCAGAGAAATTGACGGACATAATTTTGAAAGCATAGATCAAGCTTTAAAAGAAGCTAAAAGCTCCGACAAACCAACTTTGATCTGTTGTAAGACCGAAATAGGCAAAGGCTCACCAAATATGGCTGGCTCAGCAGACACACATGGAGCTGCACTTGGTGATGATGAAATCGCGCTCACAAGAGAAAACATAAATTGGCCTCATGAGCCTTTTTTTATTCCAGAAGATATTTACAACGAATGGGATCATAAAGGCATCGGTCAAAATATCGAAGATCAATGGCTAGAAAAACTAAAAGAGTATGCAAAAAATTATAAAAGTGAAGCTAAAGAATTTGAGAGACTTGTAACTGGTGATCTGCCGGTTAAATTTGAATCTACAATTTCCGATTTAATCAAAAAATTTGAAACGGACGAGACGGATTATGCCAGTAGAAAGTGCTCAGGAATTTGTTTAGATGGTTTAGGGCCAGTCATGCCTGAGTTGATAGGTGGCTCCGCTGATTTAACTCCATCCAACAATACTCAATGGAAAGGAGCTGAACAGCTAAGTTCAGATGGTACTGGAAATTATATTAATTATGGAGTGAGAGAATTTGGCATGTCCGCGATAATGAATGGCTTAGTATTACATGGGGGTATCAGACCTTATGCTGGCACTTTTTTAACTTTTCTTGATTACGCAAGAAATGCAGTAAGAATGTCTGCTTTAATGAAACTTCCGGTAGTATACGTCTACACACATGATTCAATAGGTGTTGGAGAAGACGGTCCAACTCATCAACCAGTCGAACACATATCAATGTTAAGAGCCACGCCTGGAATAAATACTTGGAGACCTTGTGACGGGGTTGAAACTGCTTATGCTTGGAAGCATGCACTGGAATCAAAGGATTTGCCTACTGCTTTAATACTATCTAGGCAAAATTTACCGCCTCAAAGTAGAAATGATTCCGGATTGATTGACAAAGGTGGTTACGTCTTACTAGAAGCAGAAGACGAAGATCTTGTCATTATTGCTACCGGCTCAGAAGTTGAATTGGCTATAAATTCTGCCGAACTTCTTCAAGCTGAAGGTATCAAAGTAAAAGTAGTTTCTATTCCGTGTACAGAAATATTTGATTCACAATCTGAAGAATACAAACTGCAAGTTTTAGGAACTAAGCCAAAAGTAGCTATTGAAGCTGGCACAAAAGATTTTTGGTACAAATATTTAAATGCAGGAGATGAAGTAATTGGGTTAGATTGTTTTGGCGAGTCTGCACCTTTGAAAGACTTGCTTGAACATTTTGGTTTTACCAATGAAAAGGTTGTAGAGACTTGTAAAAAAGTTCTAGAAAAATGAGCCAAATTGAAAACTCTGTCAGCTCTATAAACTTAAAAGATAAAAGAGTTTTATTAAGAGTTGATTTTAATGTTCCTTTAAAAGGAAATGAGCTCTTGGATGACGAAAGACTTGTAAGAGCATTACCTACCATTGAATTCATTGCAGACAATGCGAAATCCTTAAAAATAATTTCTCACCTTGGCAGACCAGAAGAAACCGGTCTTGTGCAAGATAAGTTTTCTCTTAAGCCTGTAGCAAAAAAACTTGGCGAGCTATTAAATAAAGAAGTAAAACTAGTGAATTCAATAAAAGAGTTAAAGTCTTTAGAAAATATATCTATGCTGGAAAATATAAGGTTTTATAAAGGCGAGAAACAAAATGAAGAAAAACTCTCCAAGGCGCTGGCAGATTCAGCTGATGTGTTTGTTATGGATGCTTTTGGTACAGCACATCGAAAACAAGCCTCAACTTATGGCGTTACAAGTTTTATAAAAGAAGCATGTGTAGGTTTTTTAGTAGAGGAAGAATTAAAAGCTTTAGAAAGGATAATTGATTCTCCTGAAAAGCCTCTTTTGGGAATAATCGGAGGATCTAAAATATCGACTAAAATGAAAGTGTTAGAGTCACTGACAAAACATGTTGATCATTTAATCATTGGCGGAGCTTTAGCTAATACTTGCCTTAAGGCATTGGGAAAAAATATTGGCAAGTCCTTGTATGAAGAAGATTACGTCGAACTTGCAAAGACAATTATAAAAAATAAAAAAATTATTTTGCCTTCATACGTTGTTGTTACAAAAGGTAGAGATTCAGCTTTAGAAGAAAAACACATTGATTTGGTTGACGACGATGACATAATTTTTGATGTTGGCCAAACTTCAATTGAAGATTTTTCTCAACACATAAATTCCGCAAAGACGATAATTTGGAATGGACCTATGGGATATTTCGAAGAGGAGCGGTTTGCTCAGGGTACAGCAGGAATAGCTATTAAAATTTCTGAATCAAAAGGTTATAGCATCATTGGCGGTGGGGAGACTTTGGCTTCTTTCTCTAATTTGAATATGATGGATTGTGTCGATTACGCATCCACTGCTGGAGGTGCCTTTCTAGAATATATAGAATTAGGTACATTACCTTGTATAGAGGCAATTAAAAATAAAAATAAGGGGATTTAGATATGTCATTGTCATCGCTAGAAGAAATAGCAGCTTATTTGGTATCAGATGGAAAAGGATTTTTAGCTGCAGATGAGAGTACAGGCACAATTGGTAAAAGATTCGATGCGATAAATACGGAATCAACAGAAGACTCAAGAAGAGACTATCGTGAATTATTATTCAGGGCGGAAGGCATGCAGGATAATATTGGCGGCGTTATTTTATTTGATGAGACTCTTCGACAGAGTGCTGCAGATGGCACACCACTCAAAGATATAATAAATTCAACCGGAGCTTTACCAGGCATTAAAGTAGACAAAGGCATCAGTCCCTTCAACGACTCTGATGAAGTTTTAACAGGAGGTCTTGAGGATCTTGATGAAAGATGCGCTGAATATTTCTTGTTAGGCGCGAAATTTACCAAATGGCGCGCAGTGATAAAAATTGGCGATGGTATACCTACTCAAGAATGTATCGATGCCAATATGAAGGTATTAGCAGATTATGCAAAAATTGTTCAAGACAATAAGATGGTTCCTATGGTTGAACCTGAAGTGCTAATGGATGGCGAACATTCAGTTCAAACTTGTTTCGATGTAACTGCTAACTGTTTAAAAACACTTTTTTCAATGTTGGAACTAAATGGAGTAAATATTAAAGGAACGATTTTAAAACCCAATATGGTTGTCTCTGGAACCGAAGCTGCTGTGCAAGCGAATGTGCAAGAAGTTGCTGAATTAACTCTCAAGGTATTAAAAGAAAATGTTCCTTCTGATCTAGCAGGGATTGCTTTTCTATCCGGCGGGCAATCGGATCTTTTGGCTACTGAGCATTTAGATGCTATGAATAAAATTGGTGGACTGCCTTGGCCATTGAGTTTCTCTTACGGCAGAGCATTGCAACAACCTGCTTTAAAAGCTTGGATGGGACAAAGTATTAACAAAGAAGCAGCTCAAAAAGCTTTTAGTCACCGTGCATTAATGAATAGATTGGCTAGCAAAGGTGACTGGCAAAGGGAGTTGGAAAATTAAATTTATCTTTTAATTAATTTTGCTCC
>CEPJ01035294.1_pt1 | contig 11334 bp, 12 predicted proteins | sample 530561 | NCBI WGS metagenome assembly CEPJ01 (sample SAMEA2620404, study PRJEB7988) | marine metagenome | biome: marine biome (ENVO:00000447); feature: surface water layer (ENVO:00002042); material: "saline water (ENVO:00002010), including plankton (ENVO:xxxxxxxx)" | depth 5 m
GAAAGGAATAATTAAATCAAGAAATCGATCATTAAGATCTAGAAGCTTACTCTCAAGATCAGGACAAAACTCAGCTAAGGTTTCAATACAGCCTTTTTCAAATGACTCATTGTAGGCCATGATTGTTCCACTTGTAGGAAAGTTGTTGATTAAACTTTCAGCTATTTGCCGTCTGGGATCATCTAAGTGATTTGCAATAAATTCTGGGTGTGGGTCATTGATATCTAATACCTCATCTCTGGAAGATTGAATGTGCATAGAATACTGAAAAGGCATCTGCATGTGAGGTCTCTGCTTTTTAAATACTGGCACAGCATCTGTAAAAGTTTCAAAATCAAAATAAGTTATTGGATATTCAACTTTTGAAATAAAATCATCTAGCTTTTTTTTGTCTATTACTGGAGATTGTGTTTGATATGCTTTAAATTGATTTTGCTGTGTCGACGTTAAAGATGAAACATCTTTTATGTTTTCAAATCTATCTATTCCTTTATTATAAAAATCAAGTTTCTTTTTTAAGGGTAATCTGTAAAGTCTAAATATCGAATCAACGTCATTCATGCTCTCTGGCCAGCATTTATCCAAATAGACGCAACTATGTGGTTTTTTGCAATGTGATCCAATATCTACTAAAGGTTCTTTATCTAAGTTTGAAATATTTTTTAATTCAAGGATTTTGTCTTTTACTTCATTCTTTTTTTCATTTGCAATATTTGTGATTGGATCGATAGTAAAATATTTTAGTGGAATGATATTTTCTTCTTTTTCATACTGATTGTTTAAAGTCACAATGAAAACATCATTTAAAGTAAACAGTTTAAGTTCCTTTAAGACATGCCATTGAATGCTAGCATCGTACTCATGATAATTTTTAATTTTTGTTGAAGATTTGACCTCATAAATATCCCAACCTTTATCTGTTTTATTCATAAGGTCTACACGAACAAAAATATCATCATAAATAAATGAAGCTTCGTAGATAGTAGTTGTACCCTCTTTAATTAAATCTTTAGTTATTTCAAACATTTCCTTATGATTGCCAATTAAGTATGGGACTTCTTTGCCTCCAGGAAATATGTCTTTTGCGATTTCGCCAACTTCGTCACCAGCCCTTAATCTATCTTTGGCTGCGTCATCTTCTTCATTAGTCGGCGGTACATTATTAAGATCTAGCCAAAATGATTTAGCACATTGCTGACCAAGGATAAATTTAGACTTAGATAACATCTCTACTAACTATAGCTTCAAAATAAATTATCTGCAAAGACGGATGTAATATAAAATTCGACTATGATTTATATTTTGTCATCACTTTATTTCGTATATGGTTTTGTGCTTTTTTACACCTATATCAAGAACTACAGTTTATTAAGATATCTATTAAAAAGAAAAAATATCAATGTCGTCCTAACAATAGAATTCATATTCATTATCTTAGGTTCGATAATTGTTTTTAGTTCCCAACCGTTTAACTGGATAGTGGCTTTGATTATGTTTACACATATAGCTGGAGTTTTTTGGTTGATCTCAAATCCTGAGAATTACTATTCGATGCTTAATCTAAACCCAACTGAAATTGATTCACTTGAAATAGCCTCAGCTTTAATTGTTATTGGATATGGAGTATTTGTATACTCATCAAAGTTATTTTTAGTTTAGTTTTCTATTCTTTTTAGCAAGCTTGAAGTATCCCATTTCCCACCTCCTGCTTTTTGTATATCCTTATAAAATTCATTGATGATTTTTGTTATTTCAATATTTATGTTGTTTATATTGGCTTCGTCTAAAACTATTTCTAAATCTTTTCTCATTAAGTCGACGGCGAAGCCATGATCGTAATTATCATCTAACATTGTCAGCCATCTATTATCCATTTGCCATGATTGAGCAGCTCCATTAGACACAACCTCTAAGACACTCTTAGTATCTAACCCTACCTTTTCAGAAAAATTTATGCCTTCTGCTAGTGCTTGTATTAGTCCAGCTATACATATTTGATTGACCATTTTTGTATACTGACCAGAACCACTTAAGCCCATATATTTAATAAGTTTTGTGTAAGGTTCTAAAATACTTTTAATTTGATCGTAAGCATCTTTATTGCCACCTGCCATTATTGATAGCATCCCTGACTGAGCACCTACTTCACCACCAGACACTGGCGCATCAATATAAAAAATATCATTTGAATCTAATAATTCATATATTTCTTTGGCTAGTTTTGCAGAAGTTGTAGTATGGTCAACAATTATCGATCCTGGCTTTATGTTTTCAAGCAATCCTTGATAACCTGTAACTATATCTCTTACATCATCATCATTACCAACACACAGTATGATGACATCAGATATTTTGGCAAGGTCAGCAGGTGAGCTACAAATTTTACCGTTATATTTAGCGGACCAAATTTCAGATTTCTTTTTAGTACGATTGAATACCGCAATTTGATTGTGTTTTGAAAGATGGCCTGCCATATGGAATCCCATAACCCCTAAACCAATGAAGCCAATGGCTTTCGTCATACTATAAAGTCTTCTCTGTCTTTTTTTGCAGTTCTTTTAATGCCATCTTTTGTTTGATATTCAGAGGTTATACCTTTAGTCCCCTCAATATTTTTAAGAAGAAACATATATAAAGCAGACATAACTATCCACATTATTGGCACTAATATTGCTATTTCAATCATATTATTTTTAACTCTCTATCTTAGATTTAAAATCAACAAAAGCTTGTTCATATTCGGACTTAATTCTACCGACCAATTCTGCAACAGATGGTGAATCCTTTATTCCTCCAATTCCTTGTCCTGAGCCCCATATATCTTTCCATGCTTTTGAATCAGTATTTCCTCCAGAACCAAAGTTCATGGCCGATTTATCAGCATCAGGAAGATTATCAGGGTCTAGGCCTGCATTCTTTATAGATGGTTTTAAATAATTGCCAAGGACTCCTGTAAATAAAGATGAATAAACTATATCTGCAGCAGCACTTTCTTCTAACATTTTCTTATACTCAGAGTCAGCATTAGCCTCTTTAGTGGCTATAAATCTGGTGCCTAAATATGCAAAATCAGCGCCCAAAGCTATAGCAGATGCTACAGCATGGCCATCGCCAATAGAGCCAGACAAAATTACTGTGCCTTCAAACCATTCTTTTACTTCTCTCAGTAATGCAAATGGTGATAAAGCACCAGCATGACCACCAGCACCAGCACAAACCAAAATTAAACCATCAACGCCTTGCTCAGCAGCTTTTTTTGCATGACGAACACTTATAACATCATGAAATACTAAACCGCCATAACTATGAGCTGCCTCTACTACTTCAGCAGGAGGTCTGAGAGATGTAATAATTATAGGAACTTCATGTTTTACACAGGTCTCCATGTCTTGCATTAATCTATCATTTGATCCATGACAAATTTGATTGACCGCAAAAGGAGCAACTTTTGCATCTGGATTTTCATCTTGATATTGTGCTAACTCTGACTTGATCCTAACAATCCACTCTTCAAGGACATGTTGAGGTCTTGCATTTAATGCTGGAAAAGAACCTATAATTCCTGCTTTACATTGAGCTATTACTAAATCTGGACCCGAAACCAAAAAAAGTGGGGCTCCAATTACTGGCATTGAAATATTATCTTTTATATGTTTTGGTATCGGCACTTTAATCTCCTTTTATTTACTGGTATTTATTTGGGTAGTCATCAACTAAGTAAACAAAGGCTCTAACACCTTCGTCTAAGGCAGAATCATCTACATAAAAATAAGGTGAATGGTTGCCTGCTACTTCAGTTCTTTCGCCAAAATTAGCTGAATCTAACCCCATGCCTGGTTTATTTACTCCAAGCCAAAAATACATACCTGGAATTTCCTGAGAAAAATATGAGAAGTCTTCTGCACCTGTGACAGGCGTATTAGATTTATAAAATCTTCCTGGAGAAGCATCCATTAATGAAGGTATCATTGCATTTACTAATTCTGGTTCATTAAAAGTAACTGGATAAAAACCACCTACATCAAACTCGACGGATATTTCAGTACCTGTTCCAAGAGCTACACCTTCTGCAATCTGTTCTATTTCATCATAAATTTCTTTTCTTAATTCAGGATCAAAAGTTCTAATGGTCCCCATGATCATCGAATCTTCAGGAATAATATTATTTCGTGTTCCTGCTTTGACCAATCCTACGGAAATTACAGCTGGGTTGTTAATAATATTAATTCTTCTGCTAACAATAGTATTAAGAGCTTCAATGAGCTCAGCAGTTGCCATAATTGGATCAATTCCTGACCATGGAGTTGAGCCGTGCGTCTGTTCACCTTTGATTTTAATTCTATATGCTGATGCTGCTGCCATAGCTGGACCTGAAGTTACTGACAGAACTCCGTTTGGGATATTTGTAACATGCAATCCAAAGATAACTTCTGGATTATGTCTATCAAAAATTCCTTCAGCTAACATCATTTCAGCACCACCACCTTCTCCTTCCGGTGGTCCCTCTTCTGCCGGCTGAAATATAAACATAACTTTACCCTTTAAATAAGCTTTGTTCTTTGCAAGAAATTCAGCAACGCCCATTAAAATAGCAACGTGTGCGTCATGTCCACAAGCATGCATAACACCAACATCATTTCCTAAATATGTGGTTCTCACTTTTGAAGCAAAAGGCAGTCCTGTTTTTTCTTCCACAGGCAAAGCATCCATATCAGCTCTTAAAGCTATTGTTGGTCCTGGCAAATCACCTTCAAGAATGCCAACTACTCCAGTATATGCAATTTTAGTTTCTACTTTCATTCCAAGAGAACGTAAATGGTCTTCAACTTTCTTTGCAGTTCGAAATTCTCTATTTCCAAGCTCTGGATATTGATGAATATCGTGGCGCCAATCAATAACTTTACTCATTAAGTTGTCTAAATCTTTATCTAAATTAGTTCTCAGATCAGAAGAACCATAGAAAGACATAAAACTCATTAGAAATATGGTTAATTTTTTCATGAAAAGATTATAAATAATTAGTAATTATATTTATATACATATTGATTTTTATTAAGTAAATAAAATTGATATATTAGTATCGAAAGAAATTAAGGAGAAATTAATGAAAATATATAAAAGTTATTTTTTGCCTCTGGCAATATTTTTTATTTATGCATGTGGTGGAAGCGACATGAATACTGAGATGAAAAGTAATGCAACGAGTATGAATCTTGCAACTTCATGGGTTACAGCTGGTTATACTGGAAAATCTGAAGCTATCGAAATGGTCAAAAATAATATGGCTGAAGATGGTGTATCGGTTGGAGATCGTTATGTAGGATTTGGTTTTATTTGGAATCCGGAAGGCGATGGAATGGTAGTAGATTATGTTGTACCAGACAGTCCTGCTGATTCTGTTCTAAAAGAAGGAGACGCCTTTGTTGAAGTAAATGGCGTTAGACTAACTAATGACAACAGAAATCAACTTGGTTTTAGGGGCATGCCTGGAGAGAATGTCAATGCTGTCATACTTAGGGATGGGATGGAAATGCCCATATCATTTGCACGCGGACCAGTTCAAGTTAGATATTCTAAAGAACAAGTTCTAAGTAATTTTGAATCAGGTGATGCAGAGACATGGGGTCCAGAGGAATTTAATGTCATAGAAACTGCGGTTACAGATGAAGGAGTAGTATATGTCCTTCATTGGGCTGAGTTTATTGAAGATTCTACTGGCTACAAAGCTAATGCTTTTACAACAACAAGATTTGAGTTTAATGACGAGGGTAAAGTTTCTTGGGTTGGTGATCTATCTGAAGATAGATTTGTTCTTGAACAACAAGGTTGGTCAATTACTAGATAAGGATTAAATATGGGGAGCATTGCTCCCCAATATTAAATTATTTGATAATATAAGCTATGAAAATTTATTTTATAGCGTTTCTCGTTACTGTTTTTTCTACTCATATTCTTGCTGATAAGGAAGACGAAGAAAGCTCTAAAGATTTTAAATACTCGCATTTAAAGCTAGACTTGATACAAACAGATGATACTGCTATAGGCCTTAGTGCTTCTTTGCCACTACCAGGAGGACTTTATATTGTGCTTCAAAGAAAGGCTGAAGGTGTAGATACCTCCGATGATTCCTACGATAGAATTATAAATGCTGCTCGACTTGGTATACATGCTGGCATAGGAGATATTTTTGAATCTATTTCATCTAATGGAATCAAGTTGGATGTCAAAAATTTTTTTGATGTCTATGCAGAGCTTGGTCTTAAAAGTACTTCCTACGAAACAGACATTGTTTCATTTTCAGAAGACGACTCTCAAGCAAATGTGATTGCCGGAATAAGATTTGGTAATCCATCTGGCTGGGAAGGGAATCTTTTCGTAGACTTTTCAAAGGACTCTGAAATTAAAATAAATGAATGTCCAGCAGGTCAGATATGTACGCAATTAGTTGAATATGAATTAGCTGATAAAACTGACCAAAAATTTGGTGGAGGACTTCAATACAATATAAATAAAAGGAGTGCTGTTACATTAGAAATGATGTCTAGTAAAATATTTGATTCATCAGTAAGCCTCAGTTACAAACTAAAGTTTTAAATAGTAATGAAGTTTGGATTAACATGACTTATGGTGTTATAAATTTTTTATAATAAACTACTGAATTCTCCTCAAAATCATTCTTTCCAATATCTACAAAACCAAATTTTTTATGAAATTCTATTGAGGGTTTGTTTTCTGGAAAGGTATTTACTTCACAACAAAGAGGAGATCCTAAATCATTAGCAAGTTTCTCAATTAAACTATACAAATGATTGGCAATGCCCTTTCTTCTGTATTCTTCTTTAATGACAACCCTATCAATATATAAAAAATTATTCTCATTATCAGAAAAAAATTTATAATTTTTAGATGAATAATCAGCGTCCTCTATGAAGCAAACCATAAGGCCTATAATCTCTTCATTATTCTTAACGCAAAAGTTTATATAGCTTTTTTCTATCAGTTCTTTCAAATATTCAACAGAGTCTAAAAAACCTACTTCTGGAGCATTTGTTTGATTTAAGGCGTATATTGCTTTAAGTGATTGTGAATCAAAAAAACTAGAGCTACAAAATTCTTGTATTGAGTAAGCTCCAAAATTTTTCATAAACAACAGTCTTTATGATTCTTTTTGGTGTTCTTTTATTGCCTCGTTGATTTTCGCCATTGGTTCAGCAATAAACAACTCTTTTGTCATTGAGTAGCTTGGATGGCCCATCGTTGCTAAATCTTTTGCCTTATCTTTCGCGGTAGTCATTAAATTGTCAACTTCAACAACATCATCAATTAACCCAGCCTCTTGAGCCTGAGAATAGTTGTACATCTCCGCACCGAGAACAGCTCTGTATTTGTGAGACTCGTTTACTCTAAACTTAATTAATTCTAAAATTGGTGTGGGAATTACCATGTTAGTTCTCATCTCATTGGCTCCAAGCATGAAGTCTCCTTTAATACCTATTCTATAATCGCAACAACAAATTAGAAATGTTCCAAGCGCAATTCCATGCCCAGAACATGCTGCAATTACTGGTCTTGGAAAAGAAAATATTCTTGCAAGAAGTTTAAAGGCATTTGAAGACATTTCTACTATGCGATCAACATCGCCGCTTTGGATTATCTTAAGATCTAATCCAGCAGAAAACATTCCCTCTCTGCCGGTGATGATTAAACATCCAGATTCTGTATCAACTTCATCCAAGCACGCGTTTAATTGGTTTGACATTTCAGGCGAAAATACATTTGCCTTTCCATCGTTCAATGTAATTATTGATATATCATCTTCTTTTTTAATGGTAGCTATTTTTTCTGACATAATACTATTTATAAATGTAAGGAAATTTTAACATGATTAAAAAAATTCTTAAGTATACAAAAAATCTTATTCTTTTATGTTTAGGCCTTGTTGGTATATACCTATTCAACTTATTTTTTATGAAGCCTTATTCTATTGATCACTTTCTTGGTAAGGAATTAGTGCTTGATCTGGTTGATTCTCCTGAAGCTATGACATACATAGGCGTTTTTGATAGGTTTGATTGGCTTACAAGACATAATTCTAATCTCTCAATTCCAAAAAAAGATGATCGGGAGAATAGTATTAAACAATATGAGCAAGTAATTAGAACTTTATACAAGTATGATGATTCAAGTCTTTCACAGGTGCAAAGAAATACAAAAAAAATTGCGTTATTTGATGCTGAAAATAATCTGAAACAGGTAAAAGAATTTCCCCATCATGACTATCCACTCAATCAAATAGGTGGAATACATTTAAATACAATAGAGTTTTTGAGCGACATGCACCCAATTAGAAATGAATCTGAAGCTGAAGATTTTATTAAAAGAGCAAATTTAATAAAGAAAGTTTATGAGGGAGTTCTTGCTGATCTTGAAGATCAAGCTGATGCTGGTATTTTTCCTCCTGAATTTGTTTATGATCATGTCATAAATCAGTTAAGTGAATTTATTAGCTATGATTACAATGAGCATCCGCTTTATACTCAATTCTTAAAAAAGGTTAAAGAACTAAATCTAGATCAAGATAAAGAAAAACAATTTGAACTTCAAATTAAAAATGCCATAGACGAAAGCGTAACGCCTGGTTTTAGAACCCTTAAAGATTTCATGATGCGAACCAAACGATATGCAAATAAAAATCATGGCATTTGGTCTCAACCAAATGGTGATGAATATTACAAACTAAGAATAAGAACTTATACAACAACCGACTATTCGCCAGAAGAAATTCATCAAATGGGTCTTAAAGAAGTAAATAGAATATCTTCAAGAATGAGAGAAATTCTTACAGAGCTAGGCTATGACAAAAACAAAACTGTAGGAGAGCTCATGAATGAGCTTAATGAAGATCCACAATTTTTGTATGAAGACACACCCAATAGAAAAGAAATTGTAGTAAGTGACTATACAGAAATGATGAATGAGGCAATAAATGTAATGACAGATTATTTTCATACAATGCCAAAATCTGAAGTCATAGTAAAAGCAGTGCCAGAATACTCAGAGCAAACTGCCGCTGGAGGTTATTATCAGGCCCCTGCTCTTGATGGAAGTCGTCCTGGGGTATTTTATGCAAATTTATATGACATAAAACAAACACCAAAATACAGCATGAGAACGTTAACGTATCATGAAGCAACACCTGGTCACCATCATCAAATAGCACATTCTCTTGAGAATGAAGATCTGACACTTTATAGAAGATTTGGATATGGTACGTCGGCTTTTTCAGAAGGATGGGCTCTTTATGCAGAAAGGTTAGCATTGGAAGTAGGTCTTGCAGAAAATCCATATGATGAATTAGGTATCCTCCAAAGTGAAATATTTAGAGCAGTAAGGTTAGTTGTTGATACTGGTATGCACTATAAAAGATGGACTCGGGAAGAGGCTATGGAATATATGAAAGCTAATACTGGAATGTCTGATACTGAAGTAAGAGTTGAAATAGAAAGATATATTGTTTGGCCTGGTCAAGCACTAAGCTACAAAGTGGGTATGATAAAAATGTTAGAACTAAGACAAAAAGCAATGGATGAATTAGGAGATGACTTTAACATCAAAGATTTTCATTCTGCTGTATTAGACCATGGTAATCCACCCTTATTTATAGTGGAAGAAATGGTGGACAATATGATTGCTAACTTTAAGAATTAGTACTTTTCAGGATATTTGGGTGTAAAAATACTGTAGTACTTTTTTAAATTAATTATGTCTTGAGGATTATTTCCCGAAGGCGTAAAAGCATTACCAAGTAATATTTCTTTCTTTGCAAAATCTATCGAAGCTGGAATTATTTTAGTGTTCAATTCTTTTGCAATCCGTAAAAAACCAGTTTTCCATTCTTTCACTTTTGATCTAGTTCCCTCTGGTGACATAGCAATTAAAGCTCCTTCTAAATCTTTAATTTGATTAAGTGCATCTTGGATTATTCCTCCTGGTTTAGATCTATCTACAGGGATACCTCCCATATATCTCAAAAAAGAGCCTAGACCATATCTAAAGACTGTGTGTTTTCCAATGAAAGTGATTCTTGCATCTAGTCCTGCAACTGTCGCAACACCTAGTATGCCATCCCAATTTGAAGTATGAGGAGCAACAATAACGACTAAATTTTTTCCAGCATACTCCTCTGCAATACTTCCGTTTACCTTCCATCCAAAAATAGACAGTACCGTCCTTCCTAGCCATTGAAGAATTTTTGGCCTGTTTGCTCTAAAACTTTTAGGTATTTGCTTATTTGATACGCTAGGCATAAAAGATTATTTTTGTTTCACTTTATCTTGAATAAAATATGGAAGATATATTAAATAACAAACAAAAACCGCTAATAAATATATATCAATCATATGATATGGCTCATCTCTCATTAGGCTAGTAACATTTAGTCCAGGCGGTTTTTCTGCAACGTACCAATAATTTGCAGGAGGACCTAATAAATGATTAATTATATAAATAACTACCAAAAATATTGATAAAACAAACAAGACCCTATGTACATCTTTAATATAAGGTCTCTGTCCATCAACAATCATTGCATAAGTTACTCCTAAGAGAATCATTGCATGGCCAATCATATGCCTAACGTAATGTATGTCTGGGAAGGCGTACGTAGAGTCGGGGGTAAGTATAGCCATTCCAGCACCAGAAAATCCTGCAAAAAAGGCAAACAGAAAAAATGCTCTTTTTTTTGTTATCAAATATAAAATTATTGATGCTGAAGAAAAGTCACATAAATGCAGCGGAAGCCCAAGCTTCCAATGAACTAAATATCCTTCTTTATAGAAATCCATACCATGATTAACTAGCATTAGACCAATTATTGCTGATATTAGTATGTTTTTACTTACATCACTTTTGCCAACAAATAATCTTGGCAAAAATATGATTATAGCGATACATATTAAAGCAAAAATAATATGAGAAGGATCTAAAAGATCGAATTCTTTCATGCTGAAGTAAGTTTCTTATGGAGATTCAGGTAAATTATCGTAATCTAGTTCTTCATAAGGATTTTGAATACCAATTGCGTCTGGATGAACAACTGATATATCTATATCACTACCATAGTCTCCTGCTATAAAACCTGCAAAAGTGCCTCTTGGTGCTAAATAAATTGTTGCATATCTTCCAGATTTTTCATAAACAAGCGTTATTTCTTCTCCAACTTTGGACGAGATTAATCGCCATCCAGTTGATAAAGTTTCTGTTCCATAAAAAATTAGGTTTTCAGCTGGGCTAAAGCCAGATGTTAATATGATTCTTCCTGATATTGCCTCACCA
>CEPJ01083852.1_pt1 | contig 11309 bp, 10 predicted proteins | sample 530561 | NCBI WGS metagenome assembly CEPJ01 (sample SAMEA2620404, study PRJEB7988) | marine metagenome | biome: marine biome (ENVO:00000447); feature: surface water layer (ENVO:00002042); material: "saline water (ENVO:00002010), including plankton (ENVO:xxxxxxxx)" | depth 5 m
CTCCTTATGAATGTCCTATAAAGACACATAAGCAGCTGAAACAAGTCATATAAAACTTTTATGACTTCCGCTAACATAAAAATAAGTGAAATTTTCAGGGTAGTTTTTACCAGGTTTAATTTTTAGTGATTTGTGAAACCGCCACGGAATGAGGGATTAAAGCGAAAGTTTAGGTTTGGTTGAATGAGTTACTCATTAAATACACAAATATCTCCTGGTGTTATTTTTCCAATTGTATTTCTACCCCATGATGGCAATTGGTGAATTATTTTTACAAACTTCATTAAGGTTTTATCCCAATTAACATCTTTGTCTTTAAGTTTGTTTATAAGTGAATTAAAGTGATCGATTATATATTCGTGCAACTCGCTGGAAATTAATAATTCACCTTCGTCATTGCCGGCAACTGTTGATATATAATCCGCCAGTGATTCCCATGCGCAATGTCTTGAGTGATTGCCTATAAAAAAAATATTTTTTATTTTTGAGATTGGTTTCGATTTATTGAAAGAGAAATTGTTTTCCTCGGAAATATTAACCTTTATGGATTTGTTTTTCTCCTGATATTTATTCTTCTCTTCAATGAAAATGTCGGCAACGAACCCCACCCCCATCAACAAATCATATATTGCCTTAACTGCCATTATGACAATCCAAAACCCGAACGCTAGAAAAGGAATTGCGACTAAAAAATATAAGACGTTTTCAATCATAATATTTATAAAGCTCTTTATATTTATTACAAAATTCTAGTTGTTTTTGAAATTTCATTTAAATTTTTTCTTCTCATACCTCCATAATAAAAAGAAAAGCGTAACCAGACTAGGTTGTAATATTAAAAAAACAATTGCATTTATTTCTTTATATGTCGTGTTTGTTAAATCTGCTAAGAGATACATAGCATTTACACAAAGTTGGAATAAATAAGATATCAGTTCCATTATTGATTTCTTAAATTTTTATTTCTTTCTTTTCTCCAAAGAATAAAAAATAGAATAATTAAACCTGGCTGTATAAATACAAAAATTAGGAAATTTGCCAACATATATCCTAATTCAGTATGCCCACCTAAGAATAGTAAAACATCATATGCCCACATGTAATAATTGTGTAAAAATTCACTCACAGGTTGTTACTTTCATTCTCCACTATTTCTGCGATGTTTGAAACAATTGGGGTTTGGTAGCATGAGTTACTCATTTATCTATTTTGAATCCTCATATTTCACGTGGATGTGCCAAGTGTTTGTATTGAGTATTTTTATCGTCACCTGAAATAACATCAAAATGTTTTTTACTATACTGAATCTTATTGAATTCTGATCCTCTTAAGTCCATTTGGTCTTTTGATGTTTTGGACTCTCCAACAAAATACATGGTCTTCTTTATCTCTTTCGAAATCATATCTTCCTCTTCGAGAATATACCCCCAATCAGGATTATAGTTTCCGATTGGTGTTGGTATCTGAAATTTGCTAGGTAGTTTAAAAAAGAGTTTTACATTGGGATTCTGCAAGAATTCTTCAATAAAATCTTTCTCATTTGAACTATCAAAAACAATACTGTCATATGGAGTCTTCTGTTTTTTTGTTTCAAGGTCTGTGATGTCTTCAAAAGTGTCTAAATCAAGGACTGTGCTTTCCGCTACATCTTTGATGTCCTCAAATAGGGATTGGTCATAATATAGGATTTTACCGTCGTCTCCCTTTTGTTCATGGTATTCAATCCCATCAATTAATAAGAGTGTTTTTTGGTTATTGATTGATTGAGAAACTTTGAAGATAAAATCTCTCGGATTGCTAGTAAAGTCTTCTATTAGGTCTTTTTCAATACCCTCTAAAATTTTGCATATTGTTCTTTTGGTTAAATTGGTCTCTTTTACAAGTTCTTCAACAACATTGGGTAGTTTTCCAACATAATCAACTTTTCTGGTTGGATCACTTTTTAACAATTCTCCAGAAATACCTTTTCTTTCTGACATCTCAATGCTGTATTGATCGATTTTATAAGTTATCTTGTCGATTGTTAGTGTGTTTATGTTTTCTATACACTTTTGAATTAATCTTTCACTATCAAAATTGATTCTATATCTTGTTTTTTTTGATATTCTTTTCCACAAGTCTTTAAATTCTTTGGAATCAATTACCTCTTTTTTAACTTTGATTAACTTTCTTTTCTTTGATCCATCTAGTGGTTTGATAACACCATCGTTTGCGAACAATTCGTTTTCATATTCTGTTTGAAGTTTAGAAACAAACTCTTTATAACTTTCATTAGATATGACAGATAATTTATTTATTTTGCGATCAAAAACTCTCTCTAAACTGTCTCCTTTTGATTCAACACATAGTCTTAAACCTCTACCTATTTCTTGTCTTTTCTTCATGTCTGATACTGTCTCATTTAGAGTTGTTATTTGAAAAACATTTGGATTATCCCACCCCTCTCTTAATGTAGAGTGTGAAAAAATAAATGAAACATTTTCATCAAAAGACAATAATTTCTCCTTGTCTTTCATGATCAGGTTGTAAACCTGTTTTTCTAATTCTCTATCGGTCTGGTTGTTTTTTAATTCGTCTTTATAGGTATTTTTTCCATCCTTTGTTGTCTTTTTTGCAAAATATCCAGAGTGTACCTCGTTGGCACTTTTGTTTTTAAAGTGTTCATAGTTACCTTTGATTTCGTTAAAACTTTTCTCAAATTCTTTTTGAATCCACCCACCGTCAATATAGTTTTTCACTTTATCAATAAAAAATAAAGATAGGACTTTGATATTTAGGCCCTTTTGGTTAAATTCCTCCTGTTTGTCAAGATGAAGACTAATTGCTCTTGCTATTTGAAGTTTCTGGATATCTTTTTTGGAGTTGTTATTTCCCTGGCCAAGAGAAAAAGTCTTGAGGTTTGCAAACTCAATATGATTGGTCTGAGTGTTTATATTTGTAAGTTCATATCCTTTATATATTTCATTTCTTGTTATTCTTTGTAATTTATCTCCTTGTCTAAGTGTTTTTATTTCAAAGAAAATTTCACCGTCTTTCACCATATGGCATTCTATTTTGCAGAAAAAAGGTTTATTTTTATTTTTATCTTTTCCTATATCAACAACATTGATATAAGGTTCATTAAAATCATATGTTTTTTGAATAGGTAACACTTCTATTTGTTTGACTAGTCCTCTTTGGTAACTCTCATAAGGAGAGAGTCTATATAACAAGTTATAGTAGTTCTTATGGGTAGCACTGTATCTTAGAGTCACCATTGGATTTAAATCTCTAATGGATTTTTTGCTTAGTTCGCTTTCCATGTTTTGAGGTTCATCAAGAATTAGTACTGGATTTGTTTGTTGAATATAGGTAATTGGAGAACTTTCAAACCCATCTAAATCCTTTTGTTTAATGACATTGGTGTCTTTGTTAAAAGAGTGAAGTGTCATGACCATAATATTAATATTAATGTCTCTACCAAATGTTCTTATTTGATTTAGTCTTTTACTGTCATACTCATAGCAATTTGAGACCAAGCCAGAATATAAGTTATCAAAATGGTCTCTAGTGTCTTGGTAGGTTTTTAATACACCTTCTTTTATCGCAACAGAAGGAACGATAATGATAAATTTAGTCCAACCATATTTAATATTTAATTCAAATATTGTTCGAAAGTATGTATAAGTTTTTCCTGTGCCAGTTTCCATCTCAATAGAAAAATCAAGGTCATCTGTTTTTAAAGATGTAGGGATTTCATTCTCTTTTTGTATAACATCTCTGTTTAAAAGAATTCTGTTATTTTCAAGATTGATTTTGTTTCCAGTAATTCCAAGACTTCTTAAGTTGTCTAGGAGATCGTTGCTTGGGGGTTGCCCATTGAACAAATTAATAACTGAGTTAATTGCTTTGATCTGAAAATCTTGATTGTTATCATACTTAAATCTCATTACATTGTTTTAATTTTAAATGTTTTTGATAAGTTTGCTTTGTCGCTGTCTGTTAGGTGAATGTCAAAACAAATCAATATTGTGTCTTCTCCAGTATTTGTAAATTCCATGCTATTGATTGTTTCTTTATGAAGTTTTTCAAAACATAAATATATCAATTTATTTTTTCCTTTATCGTCAGAGACCTCATATAAACTGTTTTTTTCTATTTGTATCTTTTTAATTTCTGAGTTAAGTGAAAGTCCCTCTTTTATTAGATTCTCATATACAACGTTAATTTCTTTGTAATTGTCTGTAAGCGAGTCATCAAATATAAGAGAGCTTTGAATTCTTTTTCTTATTAAAGAAATTAATTCCTCATTATTGGATTCTTCAGTCTTTTCAATCTCGTCAACAACTCTATAATTTGAGGCGGCAAGTTTAAAAACCTTGAAGCCAGCATTTAACTTTATTGGACTCTCACCATAACCACCTATAACTCTTTTAATTCTTTCTTTAAGAATTTCTGATATTAGGGGTGGTTTTTTAAGTTCTTTTAGCAATGCAATTGATTCCTTGTTACTTATTTTTTTATCATCAATTTTTTCTGGCATTTGGATTAATATAAATTTAGTATCTAAACTTTTTTTGTGGTTTTGTTCTAAAATAACATGGCCAAGGGTTCCGCTTCCTGCAAACAAGTCTAGTACTATTTCATTATTTAAATTTATAGAAGAAATTATCATTTCCATCAATTTGGGTGGTTTAGGAAAATCAAAAACATCTTTTCCATTAAAAACATTCTTTAGCAATTTTCTTCCTTCTTGATAATTAATTTCTTTATCATCCCAAATTGTCTTTACTTTTGTTTTTTTTAAGTCTCCCGACTCATCCCTTGAATAATCTTTTCTAAAGACGTCCCATATTTCTTGACCCTCTCTATTAACTTTTCTACCAAAAAGTAATCCTTTGTCTTTTTCAAATTTTTCTTTGCCCCATGTCCATCTGCCATCTTCTCCAGAAGAGGGTCTTATTGGCAAACTTATTTCACAATAAGTATTATTTTTTTTGCTAGATACTTCCCCATTTTTAGGGTTAATATAAATTGGGTAATACATATTAGGTCTTTGTTCTCTTCTCCACTCCCCACCTCTTTGCCTTAGACCAATTTCTCTGAAGTAATTACCGTCTTTATCTTTATGAATAAAGTCTTTCGATGATCTTTCATAACCGATCTCAATCTTTTCATTTGCGTCTTTTGCATAACAAACTAAGTACTCATGTTCATCTGAAAAAAATTTACTTGCTTGGGATCCTCTTGCATTACTTTTTACCGTTATTATCGCAAGTCTATTTTCTTCACCAAATATTTCATCACATATTTGTAAAAGGTTGCTTATTTCATGGTCATCTATTGATATGAACATTAGCCCATCTTTTTTTAGCAAGTTTCTTGCAAGTGCTAGTCGCGGATATATCATTTGAAGCCAATTTGAATGTTTTCTTCCAGATGAAGATTTTGTTGAGCTAATCCTCTCGCCATTTTGAGTTTGACCGGTAATTTCTAAATAATGTCTTAATGATGACTTGAAGTTATCTGTATAAATGAAATCTTTTCCTGTATTGTAAGGAGGATCAACATAGATTAATTTAATTTTTTCTTTATAGCTTGCTTGTAGTAATTTTATAATTTCTAGATTATCTCCTTCTATTATGAGATTTTCTGTTTTTTCATCATTAATACTTTCTTCTTCCATATATTTTAATGTCGCCAATGATGGGGTTTGTATAGACCTAAAACAATCTCCCTTTCCTGACCATTCAAATTTATATGATTCTTTGGTGTCTTCTGTTTGATATGCAAGAATATTTTTTAACTTACTAAAATCTAATTGTCCGTCCGAAAAAACTTCAGGAAAAAGTTTTTTTATTTTTAATAAATTTTCATCTTTAGGGGCTAGACTTTTTATATTAGTTTTTTTTTTCATCTATAAATCACTGTTTAAAACTATTCCACCGTAACTGATTGTTCTTAACCCACCCATAATTATTCAACGATAAACGAGTCAAACACTTGGTATGGTTTTTTTTCAATATATTCATTGATTTTAACATCAAGCAGACTATATTCTATGTACATTCGTTTCTCTGCCTTTCCTCATAGGTTGCCACAAATTGCTCATATATTAACTTTCTTCTCTTCCATAATTTGAATTGCTATATTATTATTATATAACAAATATATAATGATTATATAATGAAAAGAAATAATAGAGAAAAGTTCATAGAACTTACAGAAAAAAGAGTAACAAAAACATTAGACTCAATAAGATTAATAGGCAACCTCTCTGATAAAAGGTACTACGAATATGATGAGAAAGATGTTAACCAAATCTTTAGGGCGCTCTCTAAGGAACTATCTGCATCAAAAAATAGATTTTTAGATGCTTTAAAAAAAAATAAAGATTTTAAAATTAAATGACAGATAGCATTAAAAAACTTTGTCTTGACATAGTCAAAGCAGACACGCAAGAGGATATAAAGAATATTCTTGAAAAAAATGGGTTGTGGGGCGAAGAGAATTGGTTTGTAGTCGGAGGGGATGATGATTACGCTAATCATGGGATTATTGGTAATCAGCAATCTAACCCCGCTAATGCTCTTGTAGAAAAAATAATTAATTGCGGTGACAGCGCGCTAATGCTCAATACAAAACTGTCAGGAATTGATCCTAAATCTGATGATGCGCCAAAATCTGTTTCAGAAGCAGTTGAGAAATTTTTTGGTGTTCAAAACGCGCGTTGGATAAACTGTTCTTCCCCTAAAATTAATGAGATATCTGAAAAGTTCTGCAATGTAGTTGTGACTGGTGAGAAAAATGAAAAAAATCCGAATTACTCAATAATTGACCAAGCAGAGGGTCAGGCACCATCAGATTTTGAAAAAACGTTTCTTGCGCTTAATTTAAAAAATAAAGTTGAAATGAAATTCGTTCAAGGAAGATATGGAATGGGTAGTTATGGTGCTGTTAACTTTTGTATGCCTCATGGACTTCAGTTAATTTTATCTAAGAGAAATCCGGCACTTAATCATGAAGACTCAAAATGGGGATTCACATTAATTCGTCGTTTTGCTGCGACTGATAGTTACAGAAATTCAAGGTGGAAGTTTTTAAAAATTAATAACGAGATTGCTAGTTTTGATGCAGAATCGTTAAAGTTGCTGCCTGGCAAGTTTCCAAATGCATATGGTAAACAAATATCCTATGGCACTTTTATTAAGTTATATGAATATGACATTGGTCCTGATCTAAGGTCTCAAGCAAAATTCTCATTTATAAATAAATTAAACTCTCTCCTTCCTAACCCCGTTGTCCCTGCAAAAATATATGAGATGAGAAGCAGATACAGTGCTCAGGGATATGATCAAGTTTTAAAAGGTTTGGAGACAAAAATTGAGAGTAATAAGGCAGATCTCCTTTGGGGTTCTGAGGATTTTACTGTAAATATCTCAAACGAGATTTTTTCTGGAACAATATATGCGTTCAAAAAATATAATGACAAAGGTAAGAAATTTCAAAGAAATAGGTATGAAAATGGCGTTCTTTTTACACTTAACGGTCAAACAAATGCAAAATTATCAAATTCGTTTTTTGATACCAGGGGACTCAAATTCAATAATGTCAAATCATATATTTTAGTTATTCTTGATTGTTCAAAACTGTCGAATCAAGCGATAGAGGATATATTTTCGCCTGATAGGGAAAAAATTAAAGAGGGAACCTTAACAAAGGGAGTTCAGGATGAACTTAGGTCAATTCTTCGAGATTCTTTTCTTGGCGAGTTTCAAAATGAGATGAGGAAGAAAGAAATAGAAGATATTATTAATAGCAATACAGAGGTTGAGTCGCTACTAAGCAAGTTGCTTTCTAATAACCCAAGATTGTCTGATTATCTTAATCTTGGAAATAGAATTAGTAATCCATTTCAAAAAGGGCATACAGAAAAAGAGGAATATATATCGAATAAGTTTCCCACTTTTTTTCGTCTTTCAAAAGATTTTAATGAGAGTGCTCCAAAGCAAGTGGAAGACACAAGGTCATTTGTTATTAAATTTGAGACAGATGCTCCAAATGATTATTTCTCAAGACCATCGGAACCTGGTGTCATAAAGTTTTATGAAAACGGTGAAGATATATCTAATAGATCAGGTATAAGATTTCAAGGACGGGATGGATTATGGCAACTACATATGCCTCCGCTGGAAGGTGATTTGGTTAATTACAAAGTTGAGATAGATGATGTAAGCAGAATAGAACCATTCACAAACATTTTCTTTTGTAAGCGAATTGATTTTATTAAGAAAGAACCGCGTCAGAATATCAAAAAAAACAACAAAGAATCTAACCTTGATATGCCAATTGTGAAGAAGATCTTAAAAAAAGATTGGCAGGGTTTCGATTATAATGTTGATGATAGGGATGCTATGTGGGTAGATGAATCACAAGATGGAAAAAATATTTTTTATTTAAATATGGACAACAAATATGCACTTAACTATTTAAGAAATATTAAGGATAGTGAAATTGAATTGGTTAAAAACCATTACGAAATTGCTTTTTTGTTGGTTTCGATGAGTTTAATAAAGGAGCATGAAAGTTGTGAAGATTTAGATATAACTCTTCTTGATTACACAAAAAATATCAATAGGGCGTTGTCGCCAATAATGCTTGATTTAGCAAGAGATATAATTCAATAGAAAGGACAAACAGTGAAATCTTACTTTATTCTACAGTAGCAGAGTGTTCTTAACCCAACCTATATTCTCTGCATTTTCTGCAGCGTTTGGAAGGGTTGAAGTTTATTCGCGTGAATCTCTCTTTATATTGCATAAATTATTAATCAATTATTCCAAACAGTCTTGCTGCTTCTTTATTAATTTTCCAACCATCGCTTGCTGAACAAAAATCCATTGTTCTTTTATATAAAAACTCCCCATCCTCATTTCCAATCATTTGCACGTAATGGTTTTCTAAATCCTGATTGTCTGTTTGGCAGTTAATTCCCACTTTACTGTATTGATTCCTTTGTGTTCTATATGGTGCATGAAATAGTAATGTTGAGTTTCTTCCCATAAACCTTTTGTTTCCACCTAAAAATGCGGTTGTGCATGAAGATGCACATACAACACCACTTGGCACGATAGTGTTTACGTTATTATCTTTAAACAATTTTCCTATTGAAAAACCATCTTTTAATAATCCTCCACCAGACGACATAAAAATAAAAATTGGTACCTCTTCGCCTGAATATTTGTCTTTACACCTTTTAGTCGTTTTAAGCAGTCTTCTAATAACCTCTGTAGTGTCTTCGTTCACGGGTCCTCTAAAGTTCAAATAATTATAATTACAATCACCTATAAACTCTGTAAATTGACCGATTTCAAGATTATTGATCTTTATTATTTTACTCGTGTATTTGTTGTCTATATCAATATTAGTGATGCGGTTCTCAATAAGGTATTCTAAAGAATTAGCACAAACATAAACTCTGCCAACTTTCTCATCCGATCGATTGCGTAGTAAGTAAGTGTGGGAAAAATACAAATCCCTAGATCTACAGGTAGACGTAGACAGAAAAAATTCACTCATGCTGTTTACTGCTTTATCAAATTTATCACCGCAATACCCATCAGACCTACATAATTTATTTCTATCATTTTCAGACAAATAATAGTAAATCTTTGTTATGTCACCAGAAATCTCTTCTTTGACTTCGAGATTGAATCCATTAATTGAAACTTTTTGATCAGCAAAAACATTTATTGAAAAAAGTAAAATTAAAATGATAGAAAACCTCATATAAATATTTTGCCATAAACCTTTTCGGATTTCCTATTAATACACATAAGGGAACGCAACAAGTCATATCAACACCTTATGACTTCCGCTAACATAAAAAAATAGGTGAACTTTTTAGGGTTGTTTTTACCGGGGTTAAGTTTTAGTGATTTTTAAAACTCCGCAGAATGCGGGATTAAAATAAGGGGTGGGTTAAGACTACTCCACTGTCACTGACTTGAACAAAACAGTGATTTGATTTTTTACCATCAATAAACTCCCTGAGAGTGACATAAATTTTTTGCATATTTACGGCGATTATCTTCAAAATTTTTTTCATCATAAACTCTCAAATATATGAGGGTTTCTAGATCGCTAACTGATAAGTCGCCGCCCATCTTGTGCAATATGTTTACTTTTTCGTAAGTTGTCTCTGCTTCTTCGAGAGCATCTTTTATATGATCATAAAAATTATCCATCTCCAAAATAAAATTTATTGTAAATTCAGCATCATCTTCTACTTCATATTTCAACTGACCGTAGGTATTAACATCACTATACTCATCTGAAAGATAAAGATTTTGTATTTCATCAAAGTCTTTGCGAGACCATGCTCGTTGCACTTTTTCAATAAATCTTAGATGTCTATATTCATAATCCTCTATCCCATCACTCATGAAAAGTTCTTTAGATTTCTCCATACCTTGCACAAATACTTTCATATCATCTGCGGATAGTTCAATATTCATATTCTCAAAGGATTTAGAGAAGTTTTTCTCATTCTCTTCCATGCAGCGATCTAAAACAGATGGTCCACATGAAGTTAAAAACATAAGATTTATTAGAAGATATAAGGAATATTTATACTTAATCACTGTTTTGTTCTACTCCACCGTAACCGATTGTATTTGAAATCACTTTTATAAATTAGGTAACTCATAATTTTTAAACCCTTTATAGCATTGTCCAGTTCCATGACCTGCTGCACTTATTTTAAGGTTATATTTATTTATTTTTATATATGCCGTTTGTTTTTCTCCGCTTTGTCTGCCAGTTATTTTTATGGAGACACTTGCAATATTATTCTCCATTTCATCTAATTTATTTTCTTTGCCCTTGAATGTTCTGGCGCCAAATGTTGAAAAAACTCCTTGTTTAAATAAATTATCTTTGTGTGGTTTCCACCAACTATTTTCTTTTTCCTCTTCAAGGTGGAGGTATAAAATATCAGCTCCGATTTCACATGTTAATCGTAATGGCTCAGCGGCTAAAATCTGTGTGAGAAATATTAAAATGAAAAACTTTCTCATAAAAAATATTCTGCCATAAGTTCTTATGGTTGTCTCACTGGTTCTGGTTGACGTTCTCAATATTCCTTATCAACTCTTATAAGTTCTCATAAAACAAAAAATCATTAATTGTTTTAAGGGTAAGTTTTTATGGTTAAAAATTAAGGGGATTTATGAGAACTCCACAGAGTCAGTAGTTTATGAAAGTGATTTCAAATCTATTCCACTGTGACTGATTTAGCTAGGTTTCTGGGTTGATCAAGGTCTGTTCCT
>CEPJ01109267.1_pt1 | contig 11290 bp, 11 predicted proteins | sample 530561 | NCBI WGS metagenome assembly CEPJ01 (sample SAMEA2620404, study PRJEB7988) | marine metagenome | biome: marine biome (ENVO:00000447); feature: surface water layer (ENVO:00002042); material: "saline water (ENVO:00002010), including plankton (ENVO:xxxxxxxx)" | depth 5 m
GCGTGACAGGCAGGCGTAAACTCCAGACTTTACCACGCCCCCGTATCCTAAAATACTACTAATAGTTTTAAAAATTCCAAATAGATATTGACATATAAAAAAATTTATTTTGAAACGAATTTTCTATATTAATATGAATTCCAGTGAACATTTATAATCTGTTTAAATATTTTTTTAGATTCTTTTTTTTACAAGTAAGTCTTACGTTTATAACGATTTGGTACTTTGACAATTTTCTTATTGGTGATTATTTTGATGGTTTTTTATTTATAAGAGACAATCTTTTAGAAGACAGAAGTAGATTTTACCCATTTGTTCCATATGATTTTATTAAAATTGATGTCTACTTAGCTATTTTTGTATTTGTGTTCTTAATTATTCTTTACCTTTCAAAATTTTATACTTACGTAAACGAATTAACCTTCACTGCTAACAAAAGCTTATTCGATGAATTTTTTTCAATATATTTAATTTGGACAGCAAGTTATCTTAGTTTTCTTCAATTATTTAGGTTTGAAACTGTATCAAGATTTTATCTTATAATTTTTACATTCATAGTGCCAATTTTGTTAGTTTCATTTAGAAATAGTGAATTCATATCTTCGATTCTTGGTAGAAATCCATCAAAAGAGAAATTTATTACATTTAATCTTGAAAAAGATTCTGTTTTCAGAGAGTTAAGACTTTTAACGTTCAGGCAAAATATTGGTGATTATGACGGTGATAAAACGGATTATTCGTTAATTAAAAATAAAATTGAAGAGATTAATAAAAATAGTGAAATAAATTTAATCGTATTAAATTTTTCAGGAATTGACAAAATAAGCAAAGAATTTGAAAAATTTATGCTCAATGTAAATAAAAAAATATTAATTATTTCAGATTTAGATTTTAAGTTTAGATCACAAATAATTGTCAGGAATGAGATTATTTCAAATAAATCTATTTTTTATATAAACAATGATATTCAATACGGCTCAAGATATATTTCAAAGAGGATATTAGATATTTTGTTAATAATCATATTTTTAATCATTTTCTTACCACTTCTAATTGTTTCAATTTTAATAATTGTTGTATTAGACGGGTTCCCTGCTGTAATAAAACAAACTAGAGTTGGTCTTCATGGTAAAAATTTTGAAATGTTCAAGCTAAGAACAATGAAAAAAAATTCACACTTGGAAAGAGAGGATCTTCAAGAATTAAACGAACAAAGTGGACCTCTTTTTAAAATTGAAAATGACCCCAGAATAATAAAAGGAACAAAATTTTTAAGAAGATTCAGTCTTGATGAAATTCCACAACTTATAAATGTTATAAAAGGTGAAATGTCTTTAGTTGGACCAAGACCTTTATTTCCTGAAGATAATTCATACTTCGATGAACATTATCTAAGAAGGTTAAATGTACTACCAGGAATTACAGGTTTGTTACAAATTAATGATAGGAACACCGACGACTTTCATACATGGTTTAAGTATGATCTTGAATATATTGAGAATTGGTCTATTTTACTTGATTTAAAAATTTTGTTTAAAACACCATTCTCGCTTATCAAGACAAAAACTAAAGGTAGATAAGTGGGTCGGGTGGGAATCGAACCCACGACCTTGAGCTTAAAAGGCTCCTGCTCTACCAATTGAGCTACCGACCCGTTATTACAACAAATATTATAGATTAAACATAAAAATTTAATAAAATTATTCTTCTTCTGTTTTAATAATGTTTTTACCAATGTCAGAATTTAGCTCTTCACGTGCCTTATGAAAAACATTCAAAATTTCTTTTTTAATATCTTCAGGCAATTCTGCTTGTTGAATATTATTTATATACTCATCAATTGTCTTGAAGGTTTTCTCAATTGACTCATTTAAATTTTTATTTAGTTTTTTGTTATTTTGTGTATTCATGTATAACTAAACTCTAGTAAACATTTCAAATACAATTTTATATATTAGATTTCTGTCTAAATTGTAGATCTGGTTTTCTAGTTATTCTTTGTTTGGCCCATCTAGCTGGTGGTATTAATCTGAAAAAAGGTGGTAAAAAGGGTCTAGTAATTCTAAGTAGAAGCAAATTCATATTTACAACTTTTTTGTGCCACGTTTTTTGTTTAATACCATATATATTTCTAAACTCTTCCGGCAATGTTTGGAATGCCATAAAAGAAATAAATGGCCAAATTGGTTTTATATGTGGAGGAACTGGTCCAGTGGCGATAATATTTTTTACATCATTAGCAACATCTGTAATCAACAAGTAATCTTTCTTCCTTGATAATTCAATTACCCATTTTTCTAATTCCTTATGAGTCTTTGGCATTTTAGTATCATCTATCAACACAAGTTTTGCTGAAAGCATATTTTCTTTATGATAAGTATCTTTTTCTTCTTCAGTAAGTTTCCTTACAGTTTTTTCAAAAAAGAAAATTGAAGATAATTGCAAACAGGCGTGTACCCATAACAGTTGCTCATGGTCGAGGGCATCATATATACGACCAGTTACTTCGTCTTCCCCTTTAATTACTTCGTGCAGTTTGTTTATTCTATTCGCGCTTTCATCAGCCTCTTTTATTGTGCCAAATGTTACTGAATTCTGTAGAGATAGAGTTCTAATCAATCTTTTCCACGGATCTCTTTGGTAGAAAGATGTTTGTCTTGCACCAGCGGCAATTAAAGGGTGAGAGGCATGCATTAATAATGCACGAGCCCCTCCGAATAATACAGTGATTTCTTTATTAACCATCCACATCATAGAGTCTGGTCCAAAATATCCAGGGTCACCTTTCATATTGAAATAATATCAAAATTTTAAATTTAGACATCATAAGCAATCGTCCTATTTAAAAATAATTATGATTAAATGCCAAATCCATGAATATAATTTAATTTGTATAACTTTATGGAAATTACGAAAAAAATTACGGACTCATGTGGTGAAAAACCAGAAACAACGGAATTGGTTGATGTTGGAAATGATCCTAATTTCGTTTTTGAAAATGACCCACTTTTTGAAAGAGTGATTTTATATGATCCTGAGGCAAATGTAATACATGTAAATTCTTGGCTTGAGTGTGCTCATTATGTAAATGGAGGATGGGTTAATGACTTAAACCTTTTTATCAATGAAGAAAGAATATTTTTTCTAACAATTCTAGTAATTTCAACATTCAGTTTCTTTTTTAACAAATTTCTATCAAAAAGAAATCCTAGGTAATGATTATTAGCAAAAAATTAGTAAAAATATTCTTGCTCATTATCATCGTTTTGGCTCCATGGGGGATATCAAGTTTTGATGACGATGTTGAGACAAAATATATTGATTCTTCAGCATTAGAATATTATCAAATAAATACATGTGACGTATCATTTATCAAAATCTTTATTAAAAATTTTTCAAATACAAATGTTAAGTATGAATTTGATAACTACTCAAGTATGAGATGTTTTGGAAGAGTCAATGGGTTAGATAAAGATGGAGAAGTATTTAAAGTAGGAATTGGCACAAACTTATTAATAAATTTTTTAATCCAATCTCTTTTTTGGATAGTTTTAATTTCATTTATAAGTAAAAGTGAAAAAAAGGAATTCAAAAATATATCGGTCTCTATTTTTATACTTTTAATTTTGTTTTTACTTCATTTATATGGTGAAAATAGATTTTATGAAATAAGTGCTAGAAATTTTAATTTAAATCTTGATACATCAAATTTTTATATTTTTTCAGTAATTTTAAACTTTTTAATCGTCTCTTATATGGCTATTTTATCATTCGAAACAAGGTTTTATAATCTGATTCTTTACCTTCCATATATTTTTCTAGTAACTGGAACTTTCAACTACATGAACTATAACTTTCTAATCTTAATTTTTGGTTTTTTTGGAATACAAAATTTAATTGAGACAAACTATTCTAGAAAATATTCCTACGTGTACCTATTATTTTCTATATTTTGGATTTCACAACAAAATAATAATTTGTCTTTTTTTGATGTTGATAAATTAAGAGGATTTTCAAATTCTTCTTTGAGTACTTCATCTCTTGTTTTCTGGTTTGTATCTTTTTACTTGATTATTCATGGGATTATCTATTTATATAAACATTCTGTGCAAAAAATCGATAATTTGAAAATTGCTAAAAATTTTATAATTACTGGAAGTTTAATAACAATATTGGGTCTTCTATCTTCTTTGAATTCATTTATAAACTTTTTTACATATTTTTATTTTGGTTTAAACAAAAGAGCGATGACTCAGATATCAAGTATTAGTGGTAATACGTGGAGGGGGTTAGCGCCAAGCGCAGAATCAATTGGAGAATTTTTTGCTTTTTCAGTTTTTTTGTTTGTTTTCTTGGCTATTAAAAAACAAATTAAATTGAATTTTCTATATATTGGTCTCTTATTAATTAATGTAATCGGTCTTTTAAGAGCTAATAATGTAGCTGCTATATTATCCCTAACCGTCATCTTTATTTTATTTATATTAAATCAAAGATTTGAAATGAATATTAAGAGTATATCTATCTTCACTTTTATTATATTTTTACTAACTTTGGCTTTCTTTTTCACAGAAAGAGATATATCAATATCTCCTTCTGTTTCATATGAAGCTGGAAGTAAATCATTAATTTTAGAAGGGCTCAAGTATTCTAATTTATTTGAAGGTGAAACTGATAGATATAAAAATGTTTCAAGATATTTTAATGAAGAGAACGATCTTGAAACTATTTTTTTGTATCCAGGCAACAAAGAAAAAGTTTCAACCTCACTAAAGTTTGTTAGCAATATTTATACTCAGAATATTGATATCCCATATTTCCCAAATCCAGTTGCGGGATTAAGTATATTTGCACTTTCCATAAATAGATCTGAAAAGTGGGGCATATTTTTATCAAAATATAATCCTAATATTTATGAGTTTTTATTTGGGTCAGGTCCCCTCCAGTTAAGTAGCTATTACAATGGACACAATAAAGGTAACGTAGAGGGTCTCTTATTACCACATTCTAGTTTCTTGGATTTAATTTTATTTTTTGGTTTTATTGGATTTATTGGATTTACATTTTTTACTTTAAGAATATTAGTGAAAAATTTAGATATTCAAAATCCTTACTGGTTTCTGCTTGTTTTCTTAATAATAAACTTTATAAAAAGTGATTCGATCATGTACATAAGTCCACTTATACTTTTTATTTTCACAATACTTCAAAATTTGAAAGGAACTAAAAAGGATTAATGTGTCAAATATTTGTTATATAACTTATCAATCGTTTCCCTCATCGAAAGCTAACACAATACAGACAATGGCAAATTTAAAATATTTGATAAAAAATGGTAATGAGGTTGAATTAATTTTTCCTTTAAGGGAAAAAAATAGTAGTGATAATTTAATTGATTTACAGTCTTTTTATAGTTTCAAAGAAAATTTAAAAGTAACTGGAACAGAACACAAATATCCTTTTGGAAAAATTCAAATGTTTGAAAAAATGTTTTTTATATTTAGTCATGCAGCTTGGTCTAGGAAAGTAGTTAAACGAGTTAACAAAATTTATGATTTAAACACTTTATTCATTACACGATCTGAATGGGTGGCATATTTTTTATCAAAATGTAAATTAAATTTAGTTTATGAATGTCATCAATCATCAAAAATTAAATCACTTTTAATTCCACTAATTGTTAAAAATAAAAAAAGTAAAGTGATCTTTCTAAATGAACTATTATGTGAATCATTCAATTTGGAGAAAGAGTTTAATCCTCAAATTAATGTTTTGCATAATGGTGTTGATACAGAATACTTTCAAGAAAATATAAAAAAAGAAAAAAATTCAATAATTTTTGTTGGAAATTTACTCAGGTTCAACAAAGATAGAAATATTGAATTTTTAATAGAATCATTTAAAAATAATTCATCTTTAGATAAATATAAGTTGAAATTAATTGGTGGACCTGAAAATGAAAGAACGAGAATTGATAAATTAATTTTTGAAAATAATTTAAATGAAAATATTAAAACTTATGGTGAGTTGAGTAGAGAAGATACTATTTTAGAAATACAAAAATCGGAGATTGGTTTACTTCTTAATAAAAGTGACAATCTTCACTCAACGCAGTTCACCTCACCTTTAAAATATTTTGAATTCCTATATGGAGGTTTAAAAGTTGTTGGAGTAGATTTTCCAGCACACAGAGTTCTCCCATTTGCTGAAAATATATTATTATTTTCAGAAAATAATATTGAAGAGTTTGTAAATTGTATCAATAGTTCTAAAAACATTGAAAGTATTATGAAAAATAAATTAAATTCAATAAGTTTAGATTTAAGAGTTAAAAAAATAATTGAAATTATTCAAACTTAGCACGCCTGGAGGGACTCGAACCCCCAACCCTCTGATCCGAAGTCAGATGCTCTATCCAATTGAGCTACAGGCGCATAAATTATAAACAAAATTAAATTAAATTAATTTATTAATTATTTATATAATAGTTTCAATAATGCAAAGTGTTTTAATACTAAATACAGATATTTCAGTAACAAGTGTCAATGAAGTAACAGAAAAATTATCTAACAATAATTCATTAACAGTTGCTGTATGTAATGCTAATACTCTCGTAAGATGTTATCGAAATGAAAGGCTAAGAAAGATAATTAATTCATTCGATATAAAATGTCCAGATGGTTTTCCAGTAGCAAAAGGGTCAAGTATTTTGTATAAAAATCAACAAAGAAGGGTTGATGGTTTCAATATCTTTATTGAAACAATTGAGAAGGGTTTAGATAATAATTTATCACATTATTTTTTTGGAAATGAAGAAGATGTAACAAAAAAAATGATAAAAAATCTAGAGAAAAACTATCCTAAAATAAATGTAGTTGGTTACCAATGCCCTCCATTCGGAAAGGTCGACAAACTATTAAAAGATGAATATGTAGAGAATATAAATAAAATGAATCCTGACATAATCTGGATATCACTAGGTTTTCCCAAACAAGAAGAGTTTATATATGAATTTAAAAATAATTTTCCTACAACGTCAAACCTTGTTGGAATAGGAGCTGTGTTCGAGTGGGTCGCAGGTACAAAAATTAAAGCACCTGAGATTTTAGCAAATCTTGGACTAGAGTGGATATTTAGATTAGCACAAGAACCAAAAAGATTATTTAGACGTTATTTTGTTGATAATGTATTGTTTATAATTTATTTTGTAAAGCAGTTTATAAAAAGATAATGTACTTATTAAACCCACTGAAAAAAAAATTAGAAAATATTCTTAAAGATTTCAAGATCGTTGAAAATCTTGATCTAAAAATTTCAAATAATTTAAGTTATGATCTGCAAATAAATAATTTAGTTAAGCAACAAAAAAATAAAAAGATTGAGGAAATTACAAGCAAATTTATCGAGGAAATTGAGAAGGATTTAAATATTTCAGATTATGAAATTACAAAAGACTATTTTATAAATCTAAATTTAGATTTAAATAGATACTTAGATATTCTTGAAAATGTTGAAACCAACATAAAAGTAAAGAAACAAAAAAAAATAATCATAGATTATGGGGGACCTAATATAGGTAAACCATTGCATGTTGGACATTTAAGATCATTAAACATAGGAAGAAGTTTATACAATATAAATAAAATAGCAGGCAATAAGATAATTAGTGACATTCATCTTGGAGACTGGGGAATGCCTGTTGCTCAAATTATTAACTTTTGTGAAAATAAGGGCATAGACATCGAAAAGTTAGAAACAGCACAGTTGGAAGAAATTTATCCATCAGCTTCAAGTTTGTACAAGCAAGATATTAATTTTCAAGAAACTGCAAAAAATATCAATAAAAAATTAAATGATTCAGATCCAGAGTATTTAAAAAAATGGATGAGTATCAAAAATATTTCATTAGATTCAATAAAAAAGATGCTTGGAACACTAAATCATACTTTTGATCTATGGCTTGGGGAAAGTGACGTCAACAAAATTATCCCAAAAATGCTGAAAGATTTAGAAAAAAATAAAAAAATTTCTTTGGAAAATGGAGCATATGTAAGTAACGAAAAAACTGATCCAAAAATTCTTATTACTAAATCAGATGGATCATATCTTTACTTAACAACAGATCTAGCGACCGTACTTAATAGACTAGACAATTTAGATTTTGATGCAATCTTTTATGTTGTTGATAAAAGGCAAAAATTACATTTTGAACAGTTATTCAATTCTTTAGATTATTTTCAATTTGAGCATAAACATTATGAACACGTCTCTTTTGGAACTATAAATGATAGAGATGGAAATCCTTTTAAAACAAGGGAGGGAGGAACAAAACAACTAAAAGAATTATTGGATGAGACAAAAAATTATATTAATGAAATAAATATCAATCTTGATTTTGAAACAGTTGAAATTTTAGCAAACACAGTTTTAACTTACAGTGACTTAATAACAAATCGTCAAACTGATTACAAATTTGACTTAAAAAGATTTACCAACATTAGTGGAAAAACTGGAATATATGTTCAATACGCTCTAGTAAGAGCAAAAAAACTAATTTCCGACTCAGATTTTTCAGAGGATAATGATAAGATTGATATTTCAAAATTAGATAAACAAGATACAGATTTGCTTAAGGCATTGTTTAAATTCGAAATATTATTCAAAAAGTCTATTGAGAATAATGAACCTCATCATATTGCAGACTATTTATATGAAATATCGAATTTGTTTAATGCAATTTATCAGTCGGAAAATATTTTAAATAATAATAATAAAATTGTAAGGACTAACAAACTAACAATTACAAATTATTTTGTAAGATATTCATTACTATTACAAAAATGTCTTGGAATTAAGCCAGTAAGTAAAATGTAATTTTATTTATAAAAAAATTTGAGAAGTCAAAATCCAAATAATTAAAGTCAAACTATAACCTAAATTTTCATTAATCAATGAATTTCTGACTAAATTATGAAATATAAACAGAACTAATGGAACAGATATAAAACCAGAAAAAGAGAGAGCTTTACCTATTTCTATTACATCGAACAATATCAGATTTTCAGGATTTAAAGCAAATTGAAAAAATATTAAAAAAGTAAGAGAAACAATAATCACAAAAACAACATTTAAAATTAGATCTTTAAAAGTTGATATATGAAGCTTAAATGTATTAAAGAACTCTACAGGTATAAACAAAATAAATAATGAAAAACAAAACAACAAGACAAACCAAAAAAGTCCCTGACCGTTCCAAGTTATTACACTTTTTTCAACTATTCCAAATGATTCTAAAAAGATATAAATTGAATAGCCTGATATTACCGAACCTAGTGAAAATAAATAAAGACCGATGATACTTAAAAAATATTTTTTCTCTAAAGATATTCCCGATATTTGATTATTCATACTGTCATATATTAATGTTTTTTATATTAAAATTAACTATAAATATGGAATTAATTGATACACCCAACCCAAATGCAAAAAAAATTGAGATTGAAGTTAATGAGAACGAGGTTTCAGATAAATTGAATAATGTTAATGGAGTATTATCTATATTTTTTGGTCCAGGTTTTATAACTGTTACAAAAGAAGAAAATAAAGATTGGGAATCAATAACTGAGGATATTGTTAACATCTTTGATAGACTGTAGTCATGGAAACATTTAACGAAGATCCTAAACCAGGAAGACTCGTACTACCTTTAGTTTTAATTGGAATGATTGCAACAACATATACTTTTATAAATAGAATAGCCAGTGATAATGAACTAAATATAACACCAGTTGTAGAGGAAGTTACAGATGATTCCGAACCGGAGGTGGTTATTGAGGACACAACAACTACAACTACTACAACCCTGCCCTCTGAAGTTGTAAGTTATCTCGAAGAGATATCATCGGAAAGAATCCAATCGATAGATTTAGCTAACAAAGTTTTACAAGCAAATGATAATTGGGATAATGAAAATGTTTCTTATCAAGAAGCAAAAGATGAGTTTGCTTCTTTTATTGATGATGCAGCAGAATTCGTTTTAATAGTTTCAGATCCTGGACCACCTTCAACTTTTGCCGGCTTAGTTAAAAGCCATGAAGAATTAAAGTCTTTGGCTGAACTTATTTATGCTGATTCACAAGAGTTGTTAGCAGGATTAACTTCATCTGATACTGGAGAAAGAAGAGCTTCAGCTCTAGAATCATTCAATAATAATATAGATGAATTTCAGAAGAAAATAGAAGAAATAGTAGCAACTAACACTTCAAATTAAGATGCTGCTGAACAAATAGTATCAATCATTACAGTTGCAATTACATATGGATCTGCATTTGCATTAGGTCTTCTATCTTCTAAATAACCTTTTTTATCGACTTCAACTTGCCAAGGTATCCTAATTGATGCACCTCTATCGCTTACACCATAAGAAAAAGTATCAAATCTTTGGGTTTCATGATCCCCCGTAAGACGATCTTCAATACCGGCACCATAGTTTTGTACATGGAATTCGGCATTCTTACCAAGTGCTTCACATCCAGCTACAATAGCGTCATAACCACCATCTTCTCTCATTTGTTTAGTTGAAAAGTTAGTATGCATTCCTGCACCATTCCAATCACCTTTTACAGGCTTTGGAGTGAGAGTTGCGGATATATTATAATCTTCTGCAATCCTGTACAAAAGCCATCTTGCTACCCATATTTGATCACCAATATCAGGTGCACCTACAGGACCAATTTGAAACTCCCATTGACCTGGCATAACTTCTGCATTTGTACCAGAAATGTTTAATCCGGCTTCCATACAAGCTGTTGCGTGATCCTCAGAAATTGAGCGACCATATACTTCATCAGCACCAACTCCGCAATAGTATCCACCTTGTGGAGCTGGATAGCCTGAAGGTGGAAATCCTAATGGTTGACCATACTTAAGTGAATCATACGATTGTTCATAAAATGTGTACTCTTGTTCCAAGCCAAACATTGGTTCAAATTCAGAAAAATTTTCAGCGGAAGCAACACAGGCTGCTCTTGTGTTTGACGCATGAGGTGTCATATCTACATTCAATACTTCACACATTACGAGTATATTTTCTCCACCTCTAATTGGATCTGAAAACTGGGCTACAGGTTTCAGTACGCAATCAGATTGATCTCCAGTTGCTTGTTCAGTACTTGAGCCGTCAAAACCCCAGATAGGAGGTTCAGTTCCTTGATCCATAATCTTTGTTTTACTTCTTAATTTTGCGGTTGGTGTTTTACCGTCTATCCATATATATTCAGCTTTAATTTTC
>CEPJ01123711.1_pt1 | contig 11208 bp, 6 predicted proteins | sample 530561 | NCBI WGS metagenome assembly CEPJ01 (sample SAMEA2620404, study PRJEB7988) | marine metagenome | biome: marine biome (ENVO:00000447); feature: surface water layer (ENVO:00002042); material: "saline water (ENVO:00002010), including plankton (ENVO:xxxxxxxx)" | depth 5 m
GTTGTTGCACTTTCAGTTGAGTCATCTACAGGATATGAATCTATTGATAAGAAACCTATACCTTGTGAAGTGTTTCTTTCAAAAAATGAGAACTTGACAAGTATAGCTTTGTTTGTTATATTGAGCGAACTTGTAGATTTCTTAACAAGTTTTCCTATATCATACATATCATCTTTTTGTCCTGTATCAAGATCAAAGTGACTTGTTACATCTTGATCACTTGTAGTAACCGATGATGTATCAGATCCAAGATATACTGCTTCTATTTTAAAAACATCTGCAACACCTAAACTCCAAGGACCATTTGCTCCAGCTGAGTGGCTTTGAGTGTTAATGTTTATATATCTACTCTTTTTAATTGTCTTTGCAGTGGGTACAGCGTTAGAACGTAGAACATTAAAATATACAGAGGCAGAAAAACTACTTGCAACATTAGCTTGTTGTAGATTGATATTATGTTGAGATGATGATGATTGAATGATACCATTAGCTGAAGTATCAAAAACATAACCTTTTGGAAAAACTTGTCGATGTGATACTGCATCACTAGTTCCTAGTCCACTTCTTGTTGCTGATATTGTATCTTTAGTGGTAATACTTGTAGCACTGTTAATACTTGCTATTATGTGATCTTCTGTTCCTGCACTACCTGTGAAAGGATTTGTACCATCTGTCAATCTTATAATATCACCTATCTGATAGTCTTCGTTGAACTTACTACCACCAGCACCTGTTATAGTTTTAGTTCCGAATGATGCTATATGTCCACTTTTAGGAACAGTAGTTGATTCTGCTTTAGAAACTACAATAACTTTTCTTTCATTATCTGATGATAAAGGACTACCTGTCTCATTAAGTGTCTCTACACCACCGGCATGTGCTGAGTTTGCAGTAACTGTTGCACTCAAAGCTGGACCAGAAGGTGTAAACGTAACTGTCTTTTCAGTTCTGAAAACAAACTGAGTGTCAACATTGTTAGACGAGTCTTTTAGAGTTTTTGTACCTAATGCTGAGAATGGTAATACTAATAGATTATTACTTGGTTCTTGTAGAACAGCATTACCACTTGTAAGAACTATATCTGCTACTGAGTTGTGTGTTGACTCTGCTTCAAATATTGAACGTACATCTGCAAAGTTTTTAGTGCTATTCATTCTTATATCGAATAGATATAATTTAAATTGTCCATCAGCAGTTCCTGCCGTGCCTGAGTGATATGAAAATCCTCTAACTTTAGCAGTACCTATTTCAGAACCTGGAGCTGTTGTAGTACCAAAAGTTCTGCTAGTTATCGCTGTACCGGCGGCACTGCGTAGAGATACTTCTCTAAGTCCTTGAAAGTCCCATGTACCAGCAACTTCTTTGATGAAAACATAATTACCAAAAGTTTGTGTTAATACTCTTGCATCTCTCGTTGTAAAGTCTGTTGCTTTGTCTATTTCTAAAGGTGTAGGATTTATTAGTTGAACTTTTTGTCCGTTGACATAACCTATACCTTTATCAACTTCTGCTATGAGTTTGTTAGCGTCACCACCTTCATCTGAATTATATCTACCTAAGTTTTCACTAGACTTTAAATGTTCACGAATACGAATAGTAAAAGGTTCTGTTGCATAGTTACCTAATGTTTCATGAAACTTCATGGCAATATGTTTACCAATATCTGAATACATTGTATCTTTATTATTTCTAATAAGTATACCATCTTTTAATTCAGCTATTGTAAAGAATGTTGCTGTGTTGGCGGCACCCGTAACTCTTGATGCAAGAGTTGGTAACATTTTTAATCTGTCAGCTCCAGGGGCGGCAAAGTTAGTAGAACCTGATGCATTGTCTGTCAAGCTACTATCTATGTTCGAGTTAACTAATGTTTCAACTGTTTGAAAACCAACTTTCTTTGATGGTGATGTGCTATACTTATCTACGATATGACTTTGGGCACCAACTCTGACAAAATGTCCTTTGTGAAAAATAACGCCATCTGACACTGATGCTCTTGTACCTAAACCAGTCGAGCTAGAAGTTATTGTGTTGGCGGCAACTATAAAACTTGCACCTGTTCTCGTTCTTAAAGTAAGAACTTCATTGTCTGCAAAAGCTTTTGTTGTATTATTTGTACCTGAATTTGTATACTTAACGAAAAGAGTCATTAAGTCTGGATTCGCCGCCTCTGAACCATCAGCAACATCAATCAACTGTGCTGTCATACCTGAGGTAGTACCAGTAATTGTTGCATTTGCTACAACACCACCTGAGAAAAAATCTGTAAGCAGAATAACTCTGTTGTTAGCGTCTTTATCTCTAAGTTTTACAAAGTCGATGTCTTCTATTTTTAAGGCAGAACCTGTAACGATTGTACCATCTACTAGTATTTCATTACCAAATCTCTCTATCTGATTTTGTAGTATTGTCTGTAGCTGAGTTAATTCTCTAGCTTGTACAGCAAAGCCAGGACGAAACAAAATTCTATTGTAATTTTTTGTTTCATCAAAATCATCGAAATAAGGACTTTGGTTTAAATTTGTTTCGGTTGCCATCTACTTTACCTTTAAAAATCTAGTATAACTTTTATATCTTCAGTTTGATCTACTGCTCTATCGACTTTCTGAAAGTTCTCTACATGTATAAATTCACCTGAATATGTGTTTGCTTCTGGACCTGATATTGTTGATACAGTTGCAACTTTTGTAGAACTTCCTTTTTTTAATAATATATCGTTTTTTGTAAAAGCGATATGATTGCCATAACTATCTACATTATTTAGATAGATATTAAAGAACGATGTATCACTTCTCAACTCATCATCTTTAATAAAAACTATTGTTCCGTTTGCACCATTTGATGCTTGTGCCACAGATTGATTGGCTCTAGCAGAAGCATTTAACTCTGTTATAAAACCAATAGTACCATTCTCAGCATTTAGTCTCATTCTTTCATTTGTTATCTCATCATCTATCTGAAATTGATTTTGTGGTACATTATTTATGACTTGTTGATACGATATATTTAATCTTGTTGTCAATCTTAGTGTGTCTGCACTGTTAGACGTATTAGCAATTGCTTCAGTAATAATAGCATTATTTGAGTTGACTTTAACAATAGGATCTTTGAGAATGCTTACAGTTCTAAATTCTGTATTCGCAGGAATATATCCAGCGCCTGAGTCTGATACACCTTGACTACCTTTAAATTGTGCATTTAGACAGACTCTATTTCCACCTAATTCTCTTATAGCATCTTTACCATGTCCACCAATAGGTGATATAATTACATTCGCAGTAGCACCTGTACCTTGAACTGTATTTGATGTAATGAAAGCTTTAGCATGTGTATACTTAGAACCAGTTGCTATTACGTTTACATTCGATATATTACCATTTGTATTTACTAGCGAATAAGCTAAAGCTCCTACTCCATCACCTACAATATTTACTGTTGGTGAAATAATTACAGTAGAAGTTGTATCAGGTGTTGTTGAAAAACCTGTATTTGTTGTAAGTGTTCTTGAAGAGCCATCATAATTTACAATTCTTCTTAACTGTCCTAGTCCAGTACCTGACTGAATATAAACTGAGTCGCCGTTATAATGATTATCTACTGAAGATGGATTACCTTGTGCTAACTGAACTGTAGTTGATGTAGCACCTATAACAGCGGTACTTTGTAACATACCATAACCTGAGCCTACATCATTTGTTTCTATAACTTGAATGGCACCATTTACTGATGCATTTTGAACGGCAAGTTGATTAGTTTGTTCTGCACTACCATCACTAGATATTAATGTTTGTACTGGCATATGTGATGCTGTCAAGAACTTACTTGCAAGTCCTAAACTGATAGTATACATATACTTCCAAGTATAACCATCTGATGTAGTAAAAGGTGTTGTTGAGAAACCAGCTGGCTTCACAGTTGACTGCCCGCCTTTATTATTGTATAGACATTTATACACGTTGTTTTGATCAGTCAACACATAAAAATCTGATTCGTATAAATTTATATTTGTATGCTTGTACATAGGATAAACTGTACCTGTAGTCCAATCATGTCTAGGAACAACATGACTTATATCTGTTGTGTTTATCTTTTTAGCTCCTATAGCATCTTTCCAAATAGTGTAATGTTTGTCTTTGATTGTTTCAGTAGCTGTAGGTGAATTTGGTTCGTTGGGCCAATGTGTACTTTTACCTAGAACTGCATAAAGTATTGTAGAATTTTTTGTGCTTCTTCCGTCAGACTCATTTACAGAATCTACAAAAGCTTTTGCACCCATGATATTCATTTCTTTACTAGAATAAGAAGTCATTATGATACCGTTCCCGAAAAATAATGAGCATTTGCTCCTGTTATATTACCATGCGTCCAATTTACTGCCAGATTGGCGCTGGTTGCACTGCTGACTATATTTAGTCGTGCTTGATAAAAGACATTGCTAATTGGACCTATTATTATTGACTGTCCGTTAGCAAATTCTGTAGTTAATTGTGTACCAGTTCCTGTTATTGTATTCGCATTATTATTGATAGCTATTGTACCTGTTGCTACTTTTCGTGTTCTTATCAAACTTGTAGATACAGATTGACTCATAGCATTTGTAGAAACTTTAAATTTACCGAAAAACTTTTGTCCGGCAGGGTGTATTAATCTTAAAGCAATATCTTTATATCGTGTCAATGCAATAGACGCTTCTACTTCGTAAGAAAACTCTTGATAGAAATTACTATCTTGTATAAAACCTCTAGCTGAAGATACGTGTCCTCTTGTCGATGCATAGTAACCTTCAGCATTTGCTATACCATCTATTGTAATTATACCTGTTGCTTGAATAGCATTCAATCTACCTGAAGAAGAAAAAGTTATTGTTTCTTTTGGTTTATAAGAGAAACCTGAATCAATAACTCTAGCACTTTTAATAGAACCATTAGCACCTATATCTGCCGTTATAACAGCATTTTCACCTAAAACACCTTCGTCTTGTATACTTACAATATTGACAGCACCTGTTCCTGCAAGAGTGCCTTGGCTTGCATCTGTAAAATGTTTAGTTGCTGTAGTACCTAATGCCCAATTAATATTTCCTGGTTTTCTTTGCAAATCATCTTGCCATACTCTAAGAACAGTTTCGTATGTAGTATTAGCGTGTTGTATTGTTTGCCCTACAGCCATGACATTTGCTTTTGCACCTGTAGATGCTTGCTCTAATCTATCGTTAGTATCAATGGCAATGATGCTATTAACACCCGTACCAAAATTAGCATTGTCATATTGCACAGTGAGATAAGCTTCACCAATACCTAAGGCGGCTACGTTTCTATGCTCTGCTACAACTTTAGGTGCAACTGTAAAATCTTGTCCACCTAATCTATTTGATAATCTTGCAATTGTGCCAACTGTGTTGTTGACAAATGTTAGCGAATCAGATAGTCTAGTATGAATATTTTCTATCTTATTGTTAGAAGTTTGCACAACATTATTTCCAACAATAACAGAACTATTAACTTTTCGTATACCTTCTTTTTCTATAAATGCTCTCATAGGACCAGCATCAAACTGTGAAGATACATTTGCAGTAGTGTTTGCTGTTACCTGCATGGTGATAATTTTTCTATCAGGAGTGCTATCGCCATCATGATCATATTGATTACTAGCTGTAATATCTAATATTCTTTTTACAACACCAAAAGCACCTGATTTTATTCCTACAATCTCGTCACCTTGTGTTATACCTCCACCACCATCTGTGTTTGCAACTTGTACAACATGATAACCTATTGTGTTTGCAAAAAATCCGTTAGTTGCTTTTACTGTACCTACAGTAGTTCCTGTAGATGTTGCTTTCTTTACTGTTTCGTTATCTTGAAAGTTTTTAAAAGTATCAACTGCAAGAATAACATTATCTACTGTGGCATCATATGTTCTTCTAATTCCTTTGACTATAGCATTAGCAGAAGAAGTTACACCAAACAAACTATCACCAACTACAACACCTGGATCACTAGTATTTTCAAGAACTATGACTGCGTTTGCATTTGTTCTAAAGTTTCTTTTCTCAGAAAGAGTTTCATCTGATTCTCTAAAACCAAAGTCTGGTGAACCTAGTAAAGTGTTTGCATGTGTGTTCATAATACCTAATGAACTATCTGCATATGCAACTCTAGGCGCAGTAGCACCAAAAACAGTATTAGCTATAAATTTATTTGTACATAAGCTTAGTGCAAATGTGTCAGTCAAATCACCAGCAAATATCCTAAAACTTGCAGGTGCTGTTCCATCTCCACCAACATACTCTAATATTGTTCCTTCATTCTCTTCACTTGATACGTATCCTGAACCACCATCTACAAGATTGAAGTTAACTTTACTCTGTAAGTCTGACGTATCGGTGACAACTGCTTTTGCGAAAGCACCTGTTTTAGAAGATATAATATCTACGATATCACCTTTTCTATATTCACCACCACCTGTTGCAACTGTAACTCTACGTATACCACACTCAACAATAGGTGCATAACTATTTGGTACACCTTTTAATTGTATTGCTTCTAAATGATTAAAAGAGCCTTTTACATTTGATAAAAGAATTTGATCAATGTCTCTATTTTTAGCTACAAGTCTTTTTACATCTTCTACTAAACCTTCAGCTTGACTATCACTTCCTTTTATTGTTTTTCCTATGAGAGTATATGCTCTAGGATCATGATGAGTAACTAAGTATCTGTCGATTCTAAAATCACCATCTGATACTTTAAGCATTTGATCAGCTGGAAAGTTTATCTCAACATCTTCATCATAAAGTATTTTAAATAATAACTTATACGAATCAATTGTACCTTTTGTTGTATATAAGTCTTTGATACGTTTGGCAAGTAGTCTTTTATCAGCAAGAGCATCATCAGGTATTTCAGGCATCAACTCTGAACGAAAGTATTGTATATACTCATCTAGTGTGTCATCAATATCTTTGTAGCTTTTTAAGTTTCTCTGAATGTCCTGTTGTTTACCAGTTGTTTCTAAGTACTGATAGTACGCTTTAATAAAAGCAAGAAACTTCGGACCTTCTTCTTTATAAAAAGCAGGAAACTGATTCTCTACTAGTGTTGATAGTTTTGCATCAAGTGCCATTAATTACTAACCTCTGCTTGTGTATCAATTACTGCATCGGCAGAAGATATAATTATAATCTGTTCTCTCACAGGCACAATATCTTTGTTTACAGGATTGGCATTTACTTTTACTTCGATACCATCAAAGGCAGACACAACAAAACTATTTAACGATACTTTACCTGTGGTGTAATCTATTGCGCCAGCTTTAGAGTCAATAAACACTTGTTCTTTCTCTGTGTTAAATCTAAACATTCTGATATTACCTAAACCATCATCATCTAACTGTGCTATAAAATTATTAAACGTAAATGTAGTAGATGTTATAGAGTTCTTTTCTATAGCGTTATGAAACTCTAACTCTACCAATGTTGCACTTGTTGTGCTAGGTACAAATCTTTTTTGCATTTTAAACTCTGCTTCATTATTAAGCACTGCGTCATTTGTATTATCTAAATCACGCACGAATCTAGAATATCGTAGTTTCTTACCAAACTGTTCTAAACTATTGGTAGAATACTTGGTTATAGAATCTCTTACAAGTGCCTGTATTGCAGAAGTACCTATATTCGCTTTGAGTGTGTCGTAGTAAGTTGTGATTGTAGGTATCACATACAGATAAGTAGGATCAATAATTATAGGATCAATACCTAACATTGTTCTACTCTTAATAGAGTTCTTTATTTCATCTTTGAGTGTAGCTGTTGGTATCAATTCACCTTGAGGTTTGATTGCGATGTAAACTTTTCCATGAACGGCAGGAATAGCTTCTTCACCACCAAAAGCTACAACTGATGATAAATTAGTATTCTCATTTAATATTATTCTTTCAAAGTCTTTTGCAACAACTGCACGATTTTGAATCTTATAATTTCTTGGTGCGTTGAATTTTATACTATCAACACTTTCTATTTCTACTCCACCTCTCGCTACTGAATTTACTGAGAGATTAGTGCTTGTGTAACTAGGAGCAACTGATAAATTATCAATAGAGAAAGTATTAGCGCCGTTTGTCTGTATACCATGACATACCCTATATTCTACTTGTATTACATTTCCATTCACTACAGGTTTACCTAGAGAACCAGTACCAAATAATATTTCATATTGCTTGTCATGTGTCTCTTGTAAGTAGTAAACAGCCGATTGATTATTCACATCACGTATATTTGTTGCTTGTGTGTAAATGGTATTCGCTGAAGAAACAGAGGACTCTTTAACTGTAACACGAATACTTCTAGTATCTACATTCTCATTTGGTATAACATACTTAACAGGTGATGCATCATTCACTGTAAACTCTTGTGTGACTGGTGTACCTTCTGTTATTGTTATTGCTTTTGAAAATGTGTTTGATATATTCTTTATTATGTTTGTTTCAGGTGTAACAAATGTAAATGTTCTATTGTTTATACTTGTTGTAAATGTTGTATTCTTTGGTAGTGCAAATTCTGATATTGCGTTTGATACACCTGTAAAAGTTATTGTAACATTTGCACTTGCGCCTCTTGCAGAACGTGTGATATAACCTAGCTCTTTTGCTCTAGATACTACACTATCTCTTTGCTGTGCTGTATCAAGAAACATTTCGTTTGCAAGCATATTTGTATAAAATGCATTATAATGTGTATTGTATGATAATACGTCCAACAAAACAGACATATTACTACCTTCGAAATCATAGTCGTTGAACTGTGTTTGAGATTGTAAATATGTTTTTAAATTAGATTTGATATCAGCAAAATCAACTTCGGTTATATTTAAGTATGTGTTAGCAGACATGTTATCGTACTCTTTCTAAAATTACATCTAGAACAATTGCTTGAGGATCATTTACGATTTCGAATGCAACTGTTATTGATATAGCATTTAAATCTATTCTATCTTCTACTAAGCAATCGATAATATTGGCTCTTGGTTCATAGTTGCGTATTGTAGTAAAGACGGCTTCTTTTATTTGATCTTGTAGATACGCAGTAAAAGGTTCGAATAGATATCCTCTAATACTACAACCAATGCCTGCATTAAAAGGACGTTCTCCGAAATCAGTCAATATCAAGTTCTTTACAGCTTGTTTAACTGCATCTCTATTAGTCTTTTTATTTAAAGACTTTGTGATAGGATTTGTGATAAACTGATTATCGAAATCGCTGTATATGACTTGACTGGTTTCAGGCATTCTTCTTCTCTTGTATCTCTTTTCTTCTCATAGTACAGATTTTAGATATTTCTGCCAAAGCTTTTCTTGCTCTTGTACCAGCAGATTTATTTCCTTTTTCAAACTTTTCACTCTCTCTTACATATGTTTCAAAAAGATTTAACAAACTATCATGATAATTCACTTGACTCTTCCTTCATATAATGATAAAATACTATTGTCTATTTATAACTATTAATCACCATTTACAAATACATTTTCAGAACCTGTTTCTGCTTTACTTGGTAGAAACTTATCGTGCCCTTTTGTAGCATCGTCTTTTCTATGCACGGCTTTACCATTAATAAAGACGTTAGGAGAACCAACGAGTGCTTCATCACCACATTCTGTTTTATCACCTACAACAATTGCAGGTTCACCATTGACAAACACATTAGCACCAGATTTAGTGTAGGGTGTTTGATGAAGAGGTAATGGTGTAAAAGGATCCTCATGTTTGACATTCTTGTCTAATGTTGCTCGAACTACACCTGGCATTATATTGCACTAGATGTTGGAGCTGGTGTGGTACCATCGTCACATGCTACCGCTCTTCTGACTGTTCTTAATCTCCAGAAAAAACCACCTCTAAGTTTATATCTCTTTTGTGTAATACTATTACTTTGATTACCACCGACAACTTCTATATGTGTATCTGTAAAGTTACCTGTAGCAAACGCAACGTGTCCTGTTCCTTTCGCTGAACCACCTCTTTGAAATACCAATATATCTCCTCTTTTGAGATTTGTCAAATCTATTTTATCACCTTGTGCTGTAGCTACTTCTGTACCATAGTTTGCATATGCTTGTGATGATGCTGTTTGTATGTACTTATTACCTGAACGCTTGAGTACTGCACCAGCAAACACAGCACACCATGCTGTTCTATCTGCATATTGAGAACCATTATAACCAATCTCGTCCCAAAGAAACTTAATTTTAGGATTACTACCTGTTTCTTTCCAACCACCTTCGTTCATAAGTTCTATTGCAACATCAATTGGATTTCTGTGTGGATTATCAGGCGAACCGCAAGTAGCAGGTGTCTTCTCTGGATATTTTACGTCTTCTGGATTTTTACCATCAGTTTGTTCTACTTGTTCTGGATTATCTGGATATTCTACACCTGCTTCTATTTGTGTTTCTTCAGGCTTGAGTTTTATAATATTGGTTTCAAATAATATAGCATCATCAATCAATTCAGGTGTGTATAAATCTCCTGTCGTACTATTTAAATCAATTCGTTTTGATTTGATATCAACATTATTAAATGTTGTAACATTGAAGTTACCTCTTGTATTAAAGTTTATATCACCATCAACAAAATAATTTAAGTTACCAGTTGTGTGTATATTGTTATTACCAGATATGGTTTGAAAATTATTCTTTTGTTGTATAACTACATCACCACTAGGTTGTATTTCTATTACTGTTCCTGATTTATGAAAGACTTGTATACGTTCTGCATTCGGTGTATCATCAACTTCAATGACATGTCCGCTCTCAGTTTCTGTTACATGATTGTAGGGGTACTCGGCTTTATAAGACGCTTCAGGCGCTCCAATAGTGCCATCACTATCAATCGTAATAGTAGGAGTGCCTCTCGCAAGTTTGTTAACATCACTCTCATCAACATATAAAGGATATTTACCATTTGGATCATTGAAACCTCTTGAACTGTCTGCTGAAAACTTAGGCGCTCCAGCTATTGTTCCCATTATGTATGGTTGTTGTGCTTTCTTTCCGTCTGCAAAGAATCCAATAACCCACGATCCTTCAAGGATTCCCGTAGGCGATTTACCTTTTCCACTGACGCCTGCGGAAGTGACATCTTGGATAGGTATTGCCCATGGAAGACTGTCAGTAGGTATTTCGTTCTTATCATCGGTGTGCCAACCATAACAC
>CEPJ01091357.1_pt1 | contig 11198 bp, 10 predicted proteins | sample 530561 | NCBI WGS metagenome assembly CEPJ01 (sample SAMEA2620404, study PRJEB7988) | marine metagenome | biome: marine biome (ENVO:00000447); feature: surface water layer (ENVO:00002042); material: "saline water (ENVO:00002010), including plankton (ENVO:xxxxxxxx)" | depth 5 m
CGCCGCCGCCACAATGGCAACCGCGGTGGAAATGTTATAGGTTCCTGATTTATCACCGCCTGTGCCGCAGCAATCTACGCTGTCTATCGGGGCTTTGATTGTGTGGGTTTTCTGGCGCAGGATGCGGGCGGCGCCGGTGATCTCGGCAACGTTTTCACCTTTCTTGGACAGGGCCATTAGAAAGGCTTTTAAGTCAGCTTCCTCAACCTGACCATCCATGATGGCTTGCATTGATTCCATCATATTGGCTTCGGTCAGCGATTGCCCGTCATGCATGCGGGTGATTGAATCTTTTACGATTGTGCTCATAATATCCTTGTGAAGTTTTCTAAAAGTTTGTGTCCGTGTTCGGTGGCGATACTCTCCGGGTGGAACTGTATGCCATGAATGGGCAGTGTTTTGTGCGAAAGGCCCATAATCAAGCCATCATCTGTTTGCGCGGTGATGCTCAGCTCGGCCGGCAGGCTTTCCCGTTCCACGATCAATGAATGATAACGCGTAACCGTATAGGGGCTTGGTATATCCTTAAACAGACCGTCCTTGATATGGGTTATCTGTGATGTTTTGCCATGGAGCGGCTCGGGCGCCCGTATGACTTTTCCGCCGAAAGACTGGCCTATGCACTGATGTCCAAGGCAAACCCCCAGAAGCGGTATTTTATGGCTGGCCGCTACCCCTACGCTTTCCAAGCTCAGATTGCTTTGATCGGGGTTGCCGGGGCCGGGTGAAATGATAATCCCTTGCGGGTTGATGGCTATAATATCATCTATAGAACAGGCGTCATTGCGCACAACCTTGCAGTCCAGTTTCAGATCACCGAAATACTGAACAAGGTTGTAGGTAAAGCTGTCATAGTTATCAATCATTACCAACATTGTGGGCTACCTACCGTTTGTTGCCATGCAATATGCTAATATATGCGTTTAAATGCAAGTCCAAGTATAAGATATCAAGTGTATAGATTTATATTCGGGAGTTCCAATTTAAAAATGAAGGGGCTATTCTTATGCGTATGTTTCATTTCTTTCGGTCCAGACAGACAATACGCTATACCGCTTTGGCCCTTGCATTTATGCTGGTGGTTAAAGTGATCATCGTTGATGGCATTCGTGCCTACAGGATGCAGAATGCACCTGTCGTTACCGTGACGCATGATAATGCCACAGGTCTTGAAATGGCCCCATCAAAACGCGTCATACTGGCGCCGTCACAGAATGAACCGCGCGATAATAATGTGCAAAGTGCTCCTTATTCTATTCCATATTTTGATTTTTCCGATGATATCCCGCAACCGGATGCTTATCGGCCCGGGCAGGCAGAATCGCGTGCAGACCGTCAAGTGGAGCCCGGTGTTGATGGGGAAGCAAAGGGTGATGAACAGGGGCAGGGGCGCGGCGTTGGTCTTTCAGGGCAGTCTGGAACCAAGCCTGAGAAAAGCGCGAAAAAGCAGAGCAATAGCGCCTTTGGTGCCGGCGATTACAGCCTGAAGAACGGGGAGCCCCCCAAATTGGTTGTGATTATTGATGATATGGGCGTAGCACGCAAGCAGACACAAGAGATTATAGACTTGCCCGCACCGTTGACGCTGGCGTTTTTGCCGTATGCCGAGCGTCTGGATGACTTTACCATGCCAGCAAGAGATAAGGGGCATGAGTTGATTATCCATGTTCCGATGGAGCCCATGAATCCAGATCTTGACCTTGGCCCCCATGGCTTACGTACATCACTGGAACGCGATGAACTTCTGTCGGTCATGAATGAGCATATTTTTAATGCATTTGATGGTTTTGTTGGTATCAATAACCATATGGGGTCAAAATTAACGCAGGATCACGATGCCATGTCGTGGGTGATGCAGGAATTACAAGCGCGTGATTTATTTTTTGTTGATTCCAAAACGATTGCAACGTCAATTGGCGCGAAAACAGCCCATGAATACAATGTTCCATATGCGGAGCGTGATGTCTTTCTGGACCATGTCGCAACATTGGAGGCCGTTCAGGAGGCTTTGCATAAATTGGAGGAGGTCGCCATACGCAAGGGGGTGGGCATTGCGATTGGACATCCGAAAGACCATACCATTAAGGCGTTGCAGAACTGGATGCCGCAGGCCAAAAAGCGCGGATTTGAATTTGTGCCCGTTAGTCATGTTATTTATGGCCGTGATGCCGATGCGGCCCCTGACAGCGAGAGTGACCGCCTAACAAAAGAGGAGGTCGTCAAGGGCCATAATGCCGGAAATAGTCCAGCGGACGAGCAAGTTGCTCCAGCGGGGGTGGTGATGGATGATCTGGATGTGTCACCAATTGCGGAACCCGCACCCGAACTGTTTAACCCCTACAGTGATTATTAATCCTGATTGGATATAAGCCTGACCAGCCTGGCGCTTAATCGGAAATTTTCGTGCTGTTTTGTCCGTCGTTTGTATGTAAATCGATGGCGTCTTCTGCCGCACGAACAAGGGCCATGGCCTTATTCAGTGTCTCTTCGTATTCGGATTGGGGCACGCTGTCGGCCACCACGCCCGCGCCGGCTTGCACAAACATCTTACGATCTTTTACCAGGGCCGTTCTTAGGGCGATACATGTGTCCATCGTACCATTGCCAGAGATATATCCAATGCAGCCGCCATAGTAAGAGCGGCGGGATTTTTCCAGCTCATCAATAATTTCCATTGCCCGGATTTTTGGCGCGCCGCTGACGGTTCCTGCGGGGAAGCCCGAGAATAAGGCGTCAAAAATATTTAAATCACTGCGTAGCTTTCCGGTTACATTGGAAACGATATGCATGACATGTGAATAATATTCGATAATAAACTGGTCGGTGACTTCAACGCTTCCTGTCTCTGCAACGCGGCCTATATCGTTTCGTCCCAGATCAAGCAGCATTAAATGTTCTGCGCGTTCTTTCGGGTCGGATAATAAATCCTCTGCGTTGGCTTTGTCTTCTGCCGGGTTTTGGCCGCGTTTTCTGGTTCCCGCAATCGGGCGTATCGTGACCTCGTCATCACGTACACGTACCAGAATTTCAGGGCTTGATCCCACCAGTGCAAAGTCTTCAAACTGGAAATGAAACAGAAAGGGTGAGGGGTTTAAACGCCGAAGGCTGCGGTATAATTCAAAGGCGGGCAGATCAAAATCTACCGATAGCCGTTGTGAAGGAACAACCTGGAAAATATCACCTGCCCGAATATAGTCTACGGCTTTTTCGACCATGGCTTTGTATTCGGTTTCTGTTGTGTTGGAACAAACGTCCAGCGGGGTTTGTAGATTGCTGTTGTGGTCTTGCAAATCTAGACCCATGCGCAATTTGGCAATTAACCCATTTAATTTTTCACATGTCTGACGATAGATATTTTCTGCTGTTTCGCCATTGTTTCCCGCATGAGAATAGACCGGGGCAACCAGGCACATCATGTTTTTGACATTATCAAATATAACCAGATTGGTCGGGCGCATCATAATGCTGTCCGGTATATTCAGTTCATCCGGGTTATTGTCCGGTATATCTTCGGCCAATCTGACCATGTCATAGCCCATGAAACCAAACAGACCTGATACGGCCATGGGGGGCACATCGTCGGGGCTGATATCAATATGACAGCTATCCACCAATTTTTTAAGCGAGGTTAAGGCATCGCCGTTTTCAAGATCCCAGGACCCGTAATTATGCCAGGTGCTGATCTGATCATCAGAGTAAGACCAGATGGTGTCGGGATCGAAACCAACTACGGAATACCGGCCGAGCACGTTTCCGCCCTCAACGGATTCCAGCAGAAAGGCGTTGCTTTCGCGCCCGCATAGCTTGTAATACGCCGCAACGGGGGTAACCAGATCGGCCGGAATCCAGCAATAGATCACCTGTGTTTTGTCATTATTATAATGCGATGAAAAATTACTAAGGCTTGGGTGAAAGGCTGTCTTCATAGTATTTTTTATTGTATTTTTTTGTGCTTTTGCGGGCTACATATTGTCGTCGCTGGGGCCGTACATGCGTGTGATGACATGTTCGTTCACCTGAATGTCAATGTTTTTGGCCTTTTGTTCATAGAACATTGTCAGGCTTTCGTTGCCTGCATCCTGTATGGCGGCCTGTTTTAACAAATCGACAATATTGTCTTTGACTTGTGCTATGTCCGGGAACCGTGAGGCGGTGACTTGACCGATGGCATATCCGTTTTCAATTTCAAACAGGATCAAATCATTTAAGTCTGCTGTAAATAATTGATCAATGCTGACCTGTGTCATCGGAGATTTTATTTCCTCGTTACGCTTTAAGGCTTTCGCTGTCAGAAGGTCCTTGTCCTGTTTTTCGGCCAGGTTATCCAAAGACGCCCCTTCCGCACGCGCGCTCATCAAAAGCTCTTTCACGAAATCCGTGTTGCCGGCCTGTTTGTGGTCGCTGACCCAGCGCTTTCGAATGTCCTCTTTTACCTCTTCAAACGGTTTGTATGATTTTTCGATTACCGTATCGACATGCACAATAGCGGTGCGGCCATCATCCAGTTCCGTTACCGGCGCGCTTTCGCCTTCAAAGGATTCAAAACTCAATTGGGTGATTAACGCGGCATCTTCGCCAAACTGGTCCAGCGGGTGGGTGGTTGCGCCCATGGCGCCGCTTCTGTCTATTCCTTTAACAGGGGTCATTGTCAGGGGGAAGGTTTCCTTGACCTCTTCAAGGCTTGCGCCGCCTGCTAACATGTCGTCAATTTCGCCTGCAATCTGGTATTTTTGATCGGCAAATTCGTTTTGCAGGATTTCTTTTTTAATGATGTCTTTGACGCTGTCATAGGGTTTCGTATAGGGGGCCTTGATGTCTTGTAGCACCAATACGTGCCAGCCCAGAGGGCTTTCAACCGGGCCAAAAACTTCGCCGGTTTCTTTGGTTGAAAAAACCTGTTCTGCTATCTCTTCGATCAGACCGTCTTTTTGAAAGTTCTGGGCGGGAAGATAGGCTTCTTCTTTACCTGTGACGGTATTTACAGCTTTTTTTAATGATGTTCCGGCCTTGACGGCATCAGCGATTTTTTGTGCTTCACTTTCCGTTGTCAGAATGGCTTGCTCCAGCTCTCGTTGCTCAGGCAGGGTAAAGCTCTCAATTTCATCATCGTAGATGCCGCGAATTTGCTCTTCGGTAACTTCGATAGAAGATTTAAGGGCCTTGTCTTCGATAATGGCCACTGTGATGTCGCGCTTCTCTGGTATGGCAAAGCGTTCCCTGGTGGCTTCATACATCTTCAGCAGTTGTTCATCGCCTGGCTGTTCGATCTTTTCATAATCGCTATTCAGGAAGGTGATAAATTCGATATCACGGCTTTCATTCTGAAACTGGTAAAGGTCCAGCGCCAATTGATCAGAGGCCCCCAGATATTTGTTTTGGGCGGCATGGGCCAAAAGATTGATGGCCCCTTCTGATGCCACGATGCGAACAAATTCGGGCTCGGTAAATCCTTGTTGCTGCAACAGCATTTCAAAGGCCTGTTGTTTATCCTGCCCCGGCATTATTTGCGGAGAGATCATGGCGCTGATTTGTTTTGCGACGACGTCACGGCCAATGCTTATGCCGTAATCTGCGGCAATCTGGCCAAAAGCATTGCGGCGGATATCGGTTGCAAGAATGCGGTTTATATATCCCATTTGATAGGCCTGCTGAGGGGGGATGTTGGCCCTGGCAAGGGTGCGGCGTACACTGCGGTCGAAAGTGGATGCCGGAATTGTTTTGTTACCAATCTTGGCAACGTCGGTATTGCTGACGCCGCCACTAAAGAACCCGCCAACATCGGTCAGAACCAGGCCGCCTGCCGCCAAAACCAATAGGGCGAAGAAAAATAGTTTGATGACTTTTGAGCCTTTTCCGCTGTGCATTGCCTGCATAACCATGATGGAAATTCCTAATTCTTGTTATTAAAATCGGCACCACTATAAGATGCTCTGGATAATCGGGCAACATGCATTGCAATCCTATGCACAAAAGTTGTACTACAAAGGGGTATTTTTACTTTTTTCTGCATAAAATGGCCGCCTTAATTTTGGTTGTATATATAAAGGCGGGAATATGAACGTGAATAGAAAGCCAGATCAATGAAAATGTTAATTGCCGGTAACTGGAAGATGAATTGCTCGCTTGAGGACGCAAAGCTGCTGATTGCCGACATTATAAATGGTATACATGTTCGTGAAGGGCTGCGTGATCGGTGCGAATTTCTGGTTTGTCCGTCTTTTATTTATATGCCAACCATTCGTCATGCTGTTCTTAATCATAATTTGTTGAGCTTTGGGGCTCAGGATTGTTCGGATCAGGATAATGGCGCCTTTACGGGGGATATCTCGGCCACGATGCTGAAGGAATCGGGGTGTCAGTATGTGATTGTCGGGCATTCCGAGCGCCGTGGGTATCACGCGGAAAGCAACGCGCTGGTTAAGGCCAAGGCTCAAAAAGTTGTGAACAATGCCATGTGCGCGATCATTTGCGTCGGAGAAACAGAGCAGCAACGAAGCAACGGTGAAGCGCTGGCCACGGTGCTGAAGCAGCTGGAGGAATGCGTGCCTGAGGGGGCAGATTCGAAAAATATTGTCATTGCCTATGAACCTGTCTGGGCCATTGGAACCGGTAAAGTTGCCACTACCGCCGATATTGATGAAATACACACCGCGATTCGGCAAAAGTTAAAAGAAATGCTTGCAGATGGCGCAAATATTCGTATTTTGTATGGCGGTTCGGTAAAACCTGATAATGCAGGTGATATATTGAATATCCCTGATGTAAATGGCGCCTTGATTGGCGGAGCCAGTTTACAGGCTCAGAGTTTTTTAGGCATCGCCGAAGCCGCGCAATAAAGAAAAGAAAAAGATAGAAACATGGAATCAGTTGTACTTGTCATTCATTTATTTTTGGCCCTGGCCATTATCGGCCTTGTGCTGATGCAGCGCTCGGAAGGCGGCGGCCTTGGTATCGGCGGCAATAGCGGCGGCGGAGCAGGGAATTTTGCTTCAGCGCGTGGAACGGCAAATTTTTTGACGCGTATGACCGCAATTTGTGCCGCGGCGTTTTTTGCCACAAGCCTGATTTTGGGCATTCTGGCCGGTGCGCACACCAAGGCAAACAAGGGCATTCTGGAAGCCTTGAGCGAAACTCCTGCGACCGCAGAAGCGAGCGAGCAAGCAGAAGACTCCGTTTCCGGCGATGACGCGGGCAAGGAACAAGCGGATGAGGTCGATGCCGCCGCTGACGACAATGATTTACCCTCTGCCCCTATAGCGGAATAACTCTAACAAAAACAAAAAATAACATGACACGGTTTATATTTATTACAGGCGGCGTTGTTTCCTCATTGGGAAAGGGCCTCGGCTCCGCTGCGCTTGGGGCTTTATTACAGGCAAGGGGTTATAGTGTACGATTGTGCAAATTAGACCCGTATCTGAACGTGGACCCCGGTACAATGAGCCCGTTTCAACATGGTGAAGTCTATGTTACCGAGGATGGGGCGGAAACAGATCTGGATTTGGGGCATTATGAACGCTTTACCGGCGTTCCGGCCCGCAGCACCGACAACATCACGACCGGCCGCATTTATACAAATGTTCTGCAGAAAGAACGCCGCGGTGATTATCTCGGGGCAACCATTCAGGTTATCCCGCATATTACAAATGAAATTAAAGACTTTATCGCCGAAAAAGACGGCAGCGCCGATTTTGTGCTCTGTGAAATTGGCGGGACAGTCGGGGATATTGAATCGCTGCCGTTTCTGGAGGCTATTCGCCAGTTTGGTAATGAGGTTGGCCCGGCCCGCGCGTTGTTCCTGCATGTGACGTTATTGCCCTATATTCCGGCTGCGGGCGAGTTGAAGACCAAGCCAACCCAGCATTCCGTTAAGGAGTTGATGAGCTATGGTATCCGCCCGCAAATATTGCTGTGCCGTGCTGATCGCCCCATCGAAGAGGAAGAGCGCCGAAAGATTGGCCTGTTTTGTAATATCCCGGAAGAAAATGTGATCCCTGCGCTGGATGTTCCCACCATTTACGAGGTGCCGTTGACGTATCACGCTGAAGGGCTGGACAAGCAGGTCATGAAGACCTTTGGCCTTGATGATGCACCGGACCTTGATCTTGGCACGTGGGAACGCATCGTGCGCCGTGTGAAAAACCCCGAAAGCGAAGTGAAAATTGCGATTGTCGGGAAATACACCAATCTGGCCGATAGCTATAAATCATTAAACGAAGCCCTTATTCATGGCGGTATCGCCAATAAGGTGAAGGTAAAGCTGCATTTTATTGAATCATCGGTTTTTGAGACAGATAACCCGGAAGACCACCTGAAGGGGGTTCATGGCATTCTGGTGCCGGGCGGTTTTGGCGAACGCGGCGCGGAAGGGAAAATCAACGCTGTTAAATATGCCCGTGAACGCAATATTCCGTTTTTTGGCATCTGTTTCGGTTTGCAAATGGCCGTATTGGAGGCCGCGCGTAATCTTTGCGGAATCAAGGATGCGACCTCGTCTGAATTTGAAAGTGGCGGAGAACATTTGGTTGGTATTATGACCGAATGGACAAAAGACAACGAAAAGCAGAAACGCGGCGAAGATACGGATCTTGGTGGCACAATGCGGCTTGGTGCTTATCCGGCGAAGCTAAGCGCAGGGTCGAAAGTTGCTGAGATTTATGACGGCACGGATATATCCGAACGGCACCGTCATCGTTATGAGGTTAATATCAATTACCGCGAGCAATTAGAGGCTCAAGGGATGATTTTCTCCGGTCTTTCACCAGATGGTAAGTTGCCCGAGATTTGTGAACGCGCAGACCACCCTTGGTTTATCGGGGTGCAGTATCATCCGGAATTAAAATCCAAACCATTTGATCCCCATCCACTATTTGTGTCCTTCATCAAGGCGGCGTTAGAGCAGAGCCGATTGGTTTAATTTCTCATTGACATAATTTTTTTGAATATGTATGTTGCGCTAGCATAGGTTATATACATAAAAAGGATTGGTTTCATGAGCAAGAAAAAGACACTATCAAAGGCGTTTCTGGCTGCTGGTGCGGCAGGCGGCGTTGTCGCTGCGGGTTCGGCATTAACGGTAGTGGGAAGTATGGGGTTGGAGATGATGGATGTCGTATCTTTTAAGGATATTAAAGATATAGGAAATTTTTCATGCGGTTTAATGATTTTATCTGGCGCCTTTAGTCTCGGGGTATCTGGTGTTGGTGCGTTGTTGCACCATTCTAGTAAAAATACGGGAGCTCCCGCTCGCGGCGTGTCTATAGAACCTTGCGACAGAATTATTGATTAATTGATTGGCCGATTCATATCTCTATTCTTGTGTAAATCGGTATAGACATTATTCCAATTCACGCAATATCCTGTTAAAACTATGGCTCAGGTTACGAAAGCAGGAATGATGATGAATAAAAAAGTTACAATCGGTCAAATCGAAATTGCCAATGATAAGCCATTTACGTTGATTGCCGGGCCCTGTCAGATGGAGAGCCGCGATCATGCCTTTGAGATGTGCGGCGCCCTGTCTGATTTGACGCGCAAGCTGGGTATTCCCTTTATTTATAAAAGTTCTTTCGACAAAGCCAACCGCACAAGTCTGTTTGGGGTGCGTGGTATGGGGCTTGATAAATCCCTGTCGGTGTTTTCCGATCTTAAGAAAGAATTCGGCGTGCCGATGCTGACCGATGTGCATACCGAAGAACAATGCGCGGAAGTGGCCAAATATGTTGATGTTTTGCAAATTCCGGCGTTTTTGTGTCGCCAGACCGATTTGCTGGTTGCGGCGGCAAAGACCGGCGCGGTGATTAATATTAAAAAAGGGCAATTCCTTGCGCCGTGGGATATGGCCAATGTGGCCAAAAAAGTGTCAGAGAGCGGAAATGAAAACATTCTTTTGACCGAGCGCGGTGCCAGTTTTGGTTATAACACGCTGGTCTCTGATATGCGTAGTCTGCCGATTATGGCGCAAACCGGATACCCCGTCATTTTTGATGCCACCCATTCCGTACAACAACCGGGCGGGCAGGGCACATCATCGGGCGGTGACCGTGAAATGGTGCCCGTACTGGCGCGCGCTGCTGTTGCTGTCGGGGTTGGTGGTTTGTTTATGGAGGTGCACCAGGATCCGGACAATGCACCTTCGGATGGGCCAAATATGGTGAAGCTCGCCGAATTACCGCAAATTCTGGAAAAATTAATGGCGCTTGATGTGGTGACCAAGGGCGGCTTGAATAATTTGATCGCCTAGACGGGCCAATAGGCCGGCATGATTCCGTTCTTGATTTTCGTTATATGAACTTTCAGGCGTTTAGAAAACAGCGCCGTTAGAATGGAGACGGCGCAGAGCTGTCGTAATCAAGGGTCTGAACGGTTTCTTCACAGCCTGTTGAAAGCATGCTTTGTTTGTTGGATTCAATTAGCTGTAAAATAGTGCTCATTTTGCGGTTCTCCCCATGATGTTATGTGCGGTCTATAAATATTCTATTAAATAAAACTTTAAATTTTGTTAACGCCTTGTTCATAATTCCGGTTTTTTTGATCTTTCTTTTTATGGACCTGCGCGTTACAACTAATGCGGTATAGTTTTTTGATAAACACAGAGGATCACACATGACAGCCATCATTGATATTCACGCAAGGCAAATACTGGATAGCCGTGGCAACCCAACCGTTGAGGTGGATGTTCATCTTGAAAGCGGCGCCATGGGGCGTGCGGCCGTCCCATCCGGGGCGTCGACGGGCGCGCATGAAGCGGTTGAGCTGCGTGATGGTGATAAGGCGCAATATCTTGGCAAGGGCGTCAGCAAGGCCGTGACGGCCGTGAATACCGATATTTACGAGGCGCTGTGCGGTTTGGATGCCGAAGAACAGCTTTATATCGATCAGGCCATGATTGACCTTGATGGCACTGATAATAAAGCGAAATTTGGCGCTAATGCGATTTTGGGCGTATCGCTGGCCGTTGCCAAAGCCATGGCGGCCGAGCTGGACATGCCGTTATACCGCTATATTGGCGGCGCCTTTGCCCATCAATTGCCAACGCCGATGATGAATATCATTAATGGCGGGGCCCATGCCGATAACCCGGTTGATTTTCAGGAATTTATGATTATGCCGATTGGCATGGAAACCTATACCGATGGTTTGCGCGCCGGTGCCGAAGTGTTTCATGCATTGAAAAAACAGCTTTCTGAGGCTGGCTT
>CEPJ01130514.1_pt1 | contig 11198 bp, 10 predicted proteins | sample 530561 | NCBI WGS metagenome assembly CEPJ01 (sample SAMEA2620404, study PRJEB7988) | marine metagenome | biome: marine biome (ENVO:00000447); feature: surface water layer (ENVO:00002042); material: "saline water (ENVO:00002010), including plankton (ENVO:xxxxxxxx)" | depth 5 m
AGAGCTAAAGGTAAATTGCAACAAGAGGAAAATTTACAATTATTAGAAAGAGGAGTTGATATAACAACAGAACTAAAACGAATAACAGGATTACAAGGCGAGGAGTTTGAATCTGCAATGCGTAAAGGAAAAATTGGTGCTGATCTTGTGAATCAAGCATTTTTAAATCTTACAGATGAAGGGGGTGCTTTTTTTGGTGGTGCTACAGCCCAGGCTGACACGTTAAATGGAAGATTAAGCACACTGGTTGATACTATAGAAACTCTCGCAAGAACTGTTGGTGATGAGCTTGGAGATGAAATAAAAACTGTTCTGAATCTTGCAATAAGTGCGGTTGGACAAATTACAAAACTTGTAGAAAGGGTTGGTCAGGCAAACAAAGTCGGCAGATTGAACATGGCAAATATCGCCATGGAATCAAGAGGAGAGGCAAGAGCGCAAGTTAAGGAAGAAACAGGTAAAAGATTTATTTTGCCCTTTTCAAAAGAAAGCAAAAGAGAAAAAGAGCTATTTGAAGAAATAAAAGCAAGAAAAATAAAAGAGGCTTTAGAAGCAAAAGAACTTGAGTTCCTTAACCAAAAAGATGAAAAAACAGAAAAAATTACTGAAAATTTAAATGAGTCATCAGACAGTGCCAATAAATTAAATAAAAACCTGAAGAAAACAGAGCAACCAATTACAAACTTAGAGAATAAAACAAATTCAACAACGACTGCTATAGAAAATAATATTGCAATATCAGATTTATTTAATACAAGTTTAGGAGAGACAAGTTTTCTTATGGATGAGATTAGTTTTGGATCAGATAATATTGCTGATTCATTATTTAATGCAAAGAGCGAAGCAGACGATTTGAAAGAAAAATTTATGGAAATTGGTCAAGATATAGAATCAGGTATTGTTTCTGGACTGACTGATGCTGTCATGGGAACTAAATCATTGGCTGAAGCTGCGAGTGGTGTATTAAATAATCTAAAAAGACAGCTTGCCGAACTTGCGATTCAACGTGCAGTTTCTGGAATAGGTAATTTCTTTGGTAAGGCACTTGGTGGAATATTCGGTGGTGGTGGAGGAGGAGGAGGAGGAGGTCTTTTGGGTGGTGGCATGGATAAAGGACTTATACCTTTTCAATCAGGTTTATTAAGTGGTAATAATGCTTTTAATTTTGCAAATGGTGGAAGGCCACCCGTAGGCAAGGCTTCAATCGTTGGAGAGCGTGGCCCTGAGATATTTGTTCCCAACTCTGCTGGAAATATTATTCCTAATAGTAAACTTGGGGGAGGTGATAGCATTACAAATATAGTAAATGTTTCCGTAGATGCCTCAGGTAGTTCAGTCCAGGGTGATAGCGCAATGTCACAACAATTAGGGGAAACTATAGCGTTGGTTGTACAAGAAACTATTGTAAGAGAAAAAAGAAATGGAGGTTTATTAGCATAATGGCAACTTTTCCAAGCATTAAACCAGCATATGGAGAAACTCAAACGATAGAACAAGATAATATTGTTGTAAAACTTGGGGATGGCTACCAACAAAGATTAGTTCGGGGACTTGCAGCAAATAAAAGATATTTTAAAGTTACTCTTGGTTTTAATATTTCACAGACAGACGCAGATACAATCAATACATTTTTAAATGCACGTTTTGACGATCAAGATGCTTTTCAATACACAATAGGTGGTGAATCCTCTGCAAGAAATTTTGTTTGTACTCGTAGATCAAGTTCAATTCCATATAACAATAGAGTAAATATGAATTTAACTTTTGAAGAGGTTTTTGAACCATAATGGCAATTCCACATTCTGAATTACAAAAAATAAATCCTAACTCAATAATTGAGTTGTTTGAATTAGAACTTGTTGAGGGTTTGCATTATGAAACTGGCAATCCATCAAATGTTCCTACAATTTACCGCTTCCATGCTGGTGGCAATATAGATACTTATGCAAATATAGTTTGGCAGTCAAATACTTATGAGAGGTTCCCAGTAGAAGCAAGTGGTTATGAATTTTCTGGTGAGGGTAAAATACCAAGACCCACATTAGTAATGAGCAATTTAGGTGGTATTACAAGATTAGGCTCTGTGATTAGAGTTACAGATTTGTTACTTTCAGTTAATTTAGTAACGGCACATAATGACTTGTTAAATGCAAAAGTAACAAGAAGAACACTAACGGCAGATGCTTTAGATGCAAGCAATTTTACTGGTAATACTAATCCTTTTGGCACACCAAGTTCAAACGAATTTCCACAAGAAATACATTTTATAGATAGAAAAATTCAAGAAAGAAGAGATTTAGTATCTTTTGAATTAGTAAATAGACTTGATATGGAAAACAAAAGAGTGCCAGCAAGACAAGTCACAAGAAAAGATTTTGAAGGTGTTGGCACATTTATAAATTAATTATGAATGAATTTTGTAAATTACAAGCTATTGCACACGCTAAAGAAGAAGCACCAAATGAGTGCTGTGGATTATTTTTGAAAACAGATGACGGATTTGAATACTTTAAATGCAAAAATATTTCGCATGAATTTGAAATGACTTCCTTTATCATTGATCCATTAGACTTTGCTGATGGAGAGGACAAAGGAGAAATAGTAGGGATAGTTCATTCACACCCTCAAAACGTATTAGAATTTTCGCCGGAGGATATTGTAAGTTGTAATTCAGTTCAAATACCTTTTTACCTTGTTTGTCCAGATATGGATAAAATGATTGTAATAGAGCCTAAAGAAGATGCTTAAAAAAATAAAAGTTTATGGATTTATAAAAAAATTTACAGGTCAAAGTGAATTTATGGCTGATGTAAATTCTCCTTATGAGGCATTTAGTTTTTTGTTTTGTAATTTTAAAGGTCTTGAACAGAAAATGGCTAAACAATTATTCTGTGTAAAAGTTGGAGATAAACCAATATCTGAAGATCTTTTAAGTATCAGAACAGAACAAGATATAAAAATAATACCTTTAGTTCATGGTAATTTTTTTACTCTTCTTTTGGGTATAGGTTTGAAATATGCAGCTAAAGAATATATAAAAAGAGAAATTATAAGAAACATAGTAACGTATATTGCCGTAAGCATGATCTCTCAGGGTGTAAATAACATACTTTCACCACAACAAGACACACGAAATCCACAATCAAGAGAAGATCCGCTTGACCCATCTTCTTTAGCAAGTAACTATTCATTTACAGGGCTGACAAATATTAGTCAAGCTGGTATTCCAGTTAATTTGGCTTATGGAGAAATATTGGTCGGTTCTATTGTTGTATCAAATGGAATTGACACAGTTCAAGTGGAGGGTACAAACTGATGAGTATTAAAGAATTTGACCAAAGTACAACTTTTTCAAATCCTGATTTACCCAGTGGTGCATTATCTTCAAAGCAGTTTAATACTATTGTAGAGCTACTTTCTGAAGGAGAAATAGAGGGAAGTGCAACGGCATCAAAAAATGGAGTCACAGATAAAACATCAACAGCTTATATAAATAGTTTAAAAAAAGATATTTTTTTAAATAAAACACCGATTCTTCAAGCTGCTGCAAGTGTAACATCACCTCAAGATAGTGATTTTAATTTTAAAGATGTTGGTCTTGATTTTAGGGATGGCACTGCAAATCAAACTTTTATTTCTGGTATTAAAAATATTGAAACAGAAGTTGGTATAGGTACAAATGTTACCACTTCAAATCCAGTAACACACACAGTAACTCAATCCACTATTAACGCAGTAAGGGTAACTTTACAATTTCCTTCAATGCAAGTTTTCAATAATAATGGTGGTATTGATGGTACAGAAGTTCAGTTAAGAATTAAAGTTATTGAAAATGATGGCACTACAACAACTGCTGTAGATGACACTGTAAAAGGTAGATCAACAAACGCATATTTTAGAGATTATTTAATAAACCTGGCTAGTGGTACTTCTTTTCCTGTGCAAATAAGAGTTGAAAGAGTTACAGCAGATAGCACAGACGCAAATACTGTGAACGCTTTCAGATTTAATTCTGCGACAGAAATAATTATGAAGCAGAATGCATATCCAAACACTGCGCATACCGCTTTAAGATTTAGTGCTGAGAAATTTCCTAGAATCCCAAATAGGCGATATAGGATAAGAGGAATAAAAGTAAAAATTCCTTCAAATGCAACAGTAAATGCTACTCATGGAAATCTTACTTATGCTGGCACATGGAATGGCACTTTCAAAGCTAGTAAAGAGTGGTGTTCTGATCCAGCTTGGATTTTATATGATTTATTAACTAATGATCGCTATGGTTGCAATATTACTGAAGCTTCACTTGATAAATTTACTTTTAAGACTGTTAGTGAATATTGTGGAGCATTAATTGACGCTGGTAATGGTGATGGTAGCACAGAGCCAAGATTTAGTTGCAATGTGAATATAACACAACAAACAGACGCATTTCACTTGATTAATGCTTTATGCAGCACAATGAGAGCTATTGCTTTTTATTCTGCTGGTACAATAGCTATTTCACAAGATGCTGAAGGTCAAGCAACAAAATATATTTTTAATAATTCAAACGTTACAGACAGTGGATTTGTCTACAACGGCTCAAGCCTTAAAACAAGACATACAGTAATTAATGTTCAATACCTGGACTTAGTTACACAAGAATTAGATATTGAAACTGTTGAAGCTGATGCAGCCACTCAAGCAAAATACGGAATACAGACTAAAACTATAAAAGCATTTGCGTGTACTTCAAGAGGGCAAGCAGCAAGGTTGGGAAGATGGTTTTTGTTTAATGAACAAAACTCAGGAGAAACTTGTGCCTTTACTACAACTGCTGCTGCTGGTGTTTTGGTTAGGTGTGGAGATATTATTGAAATTGCAGACTCATTAAAAGCTGGAGTTAGAAGAGGCGGTCTGCTTTCTTCGGTAACAAGTACAACAGTTGTTGTTTTAGATAACTCAGCTTCAACAGATATTCCAACTACAAACAGTCCAACAATTTCTATTGTGATGCCTGACGGCTCGGTCGAAACTAAAACTATAAGCAACGTATCAGGAGCCACAATAACTGTTTCTTCTGCATTTAGTACAACACCAAATGCAAACGCACCTTATGTGTTAGAAAACTCAACTTTAGAAACTACAACCTGGAGAGTTATATCTGTAAGTGAAAATGATGATCTTACTTTTTCAATTACTGCACTAGAACATATTGAAGGTAAATATGCTTTTGTTGAAGACGGAACTGCATTACCCACACGAACAATAAATTCTTTAACACAAGTATTAGATCCACCTGTTGGACTTACAGCCACAGAGCAAATTGTTTTGATTAACAACAAAGCAGTTTCAAAATTACTATTAGATTGGCAGACACAATCAGGAGCAGCAAGATATGAACTTCATTACAGAGTTAATAATGGAAGTTTTACAAAAATAGAGACAGTTTCAAGTTATGCAGAAATACTGAATAGTGAAGCTGGAACTTATGAATTTAGATTATTTTCTTTTAATGGTTTAAATGAACCAAGTAGGACTCCAGCAACAAAAACATTTAACGCTGTTGGTAAAACAGCCCCACCCTCAGATATAACAAACCTTACTTATGAACCTATTTCAGATAAGGAGATAAGACTTAGATGGGATGCTGTCACAGATGCGGATGTTAGGGCGGGAGGCAGAATTCATGTCAGGCATACTCCAAAGACAGACGGAACTGGTACTTTTCAAGATGCAACAGATTTAGTTTTAGCATTAAGTGGTGCTTCAACAGAAAAAGTGGTTCCTTTGTTAGAAGGCGAATACATTTTAAAATCACAAGATGATGGAGACAGATTCAGCACAGGTGAAACATCACTTGTAATAGATTTACCAGAAACACAACCCAAATTATTAGTACAGACAAGGAGAGAAGATCAAGACAGTCCAGCATTTCAAGGAAATAAAACTAATGTTGGTTTTGATGTTTCAAGTAATACAATTAGTTTGGCTGGTACAGGATTATTTGACTCAATAACTAATTTTGATAATGTTTCTAGCCTTGATGACTTGGGCGGTGTAGCATCCAGTGGAACATATTTATTTAATGAGACATTAGATCTAGGTGCTGTATTTAGCTTAGATTTAAGAAAACATTTACAAAGTTCATCTGTATATTCAACAGATTTATTTGATTCAATAGCTGATTTAGACGCAAGACAAGATTTTGATGGTACTGGTAGTACAGACACAAATGCAGAAGTATTTGTACAAAGTTCACAAGATGGTTCTAATTATTCAAGTTTTCAAAAATTTGCTAATGGAACATTTAAAGGAAGAACTTTTAAATTTAAATGTGTATTATCTACGCAAGATACCAACCAGGATATTAGAGTGAGCCAACTTGGTTATATTGCAGAATTTCAAAGAAGAACGGAACAAAGTACAACAACTATTGCATCTGGGGCAGGGGCAAAATCTATTACATTCACTCATCCATTTTTTACAGGCACAAGTGCATTATTAGGTGCAAACTCTAATCCACCAGCAATTGGAATTACTGCTTTTAATATGGCTTCTGGTGATTTTTTTGAACTAACAAGTATTACTGGTACTGGATTTACTGTACACTTCAAAAACAGTTCTGGTAGTTCTGTAGATAGAAACTTTAACTTTACTGCTATTGGTTTTGGTAAAGGGTAAAATTTAGGATATACTAAAAAAAACAGTACAAGTTAATGGCAAGAGTTGATAATACTGGTGGTTCTGGTTTTACAGTTGATAATGGAACAGGTCTTGTTGTAAGAACAAAGCTCAATCAAATAATTGCTGCACTAAGTACTGTTAATCAAGGCTCTGGTGATCCTACTATTGGTGTTGCAGCTTATGTTCCACATATAGATGGTAATACTTTAAAGATAAGAAATGCAGCTAATAATGCCTTTGTAAGCTTAGGTGATGTAAGCCAGACAAACTTTGGTCATGCTGCATTAAGTGGATCTACTTTTACAGGTGATGTTGAATTATCAAATCAATCTGACTTGCGATTCGGTGAAGCGACATCTAATGGAAGTAATTATGTAGGTTTTCAAGCACCAGCAAGTATAACAAGTAATATTACATGGACTTTACCAGCTACAGATGCGTCTGTAAGTGGCTATGCTCTTGTTTCTAATGGTTCTGGTGTCTTATCCTGGGCTTCTGCTGGAGGGGCTGGAGCAACAGGCGGTGGCTCTGATGAAGTGTTCTTCGAGTCAGATCAAAATGTAACAACTTCATACACACTGACGTCTAATAAACACGCACATACTGTGAGTCCTACAATTAATAACGGAGTCACAATAACTGTGCCTTCTGGTGCAATCCTTGTTATCTTATAGTTATGCCAATAGCAATCAACGGGTCAGGAACATTAACAGGAATCTCAGTAGGAGGTTTACCTGACGGAATAGTAGATGCAGATATGCTTGCTTCCAATGCTGTTACTGCTGGAAAACTGGCAAGCGGTGTTGGTGGTAAAATTCTTCAACAAAAATTTTCAAAGAAAACTAATGGAACTTCTACAACCTCCACCACAATCGTAGAAACTTCAAGTGATTTTCGGATTACAATAACTCCTCTATCAGCTTCTAGTACAATAATTGTGCAAGCATTTTTGGCTCTTGGTTTAAATGCAAGTCAAGTTGTAACTCTTAGGTTAGCTAGAAATACTGCATCAGACTTTTCTGGGACAACTACTGAATTTTTAACACCAGATACCTATAGTACCGATTTTCACGGAAATGTTGTTCATTTTAACGCTAACTCATTTATGGATACAGTACCTTTAATAGGATATGAAACATCTGGAAATACTACTGCAAGAACATATAGCCCTTTTTGGCGTACAGCATCAAGTACCTTATATTTAAATCAATACACATCAACAACATATACCATGACTTCAGTTATGACGGTTACGGAGGTAGCAGCATAATGTCTAAAATTTCACTCAAACACTCAGGCGGTAATGTTGTTTCACTCAACTCACCAACTTCCGCACCAACATCGGCAGACGTAGCATTTAAACTTCCAAATGCTGATGGGACATCTGGACAGGCTCTTGTTACAGATGCTTCAGGAAATTTATCATTTGCTGGAACAGGTAAAATTCTTCAAGTTGTATCAACAACAAAAACTGATACTTTTACTACTACAAGTAGCTCTTTTGTTGATATAACTGGCATGAGTAGAGCTATTACACCTTCAGCAGCCAATAGTAAAATAATAATTTTAATTACACTACATGTTGGTGCTAATGATTCTGGTTATCCAGCATTTGCATTGTTAAGAGGATCAACAATTGTAGCTGATGGAGATTATGGTACAGGCAGCAGAACAGCTTGCACCTTTGGTCACTATTTGCCATCCCAAACTACTACAAATATGGTTGCACATCATTTCTTAGATAGTCCTAGTTACTCTTTAGGCGATACTTTAACTTACAAAATACAAGTACTTAGTGCATATCAAAGTAAACAGGTAACAATAAATAGAATTGATAATACTGCAGATGCAAGTTATTCTCTTGCTGGTACTTCAAATTTAACTGTTATGGAGGTAGCAGCATAATGGCTATCTTCTATAATTAAGGAAAAACTATTATGGCCTTAGATCACGAAGCTATTTACAAAGCATATGCTGGAACAGTTGTCAGTATTGACGATAGTGCTGGTGCTTTTGACAAAGATGGTAAATCTGTAACTCTTGAGCAAAGCAAAATAGATACTGCAAGAACTGAACTAAATACGGCTGCTGCTGCTATCAAGTATCAAACTGATAGAACAACTAATGGTTCTAAAACGTATGACACAATCGGTAATCAATTAGACATGATCTATGCAGACTTAGTTGCTGGAAAATTAGATACTACTGGAACCTGGGCAACCCACATCAAAGCTGTAAAAGACGCTAATCCCAAGCCATGAGTACATTAAAAGTCACTAATGTCGCACACGAAACAAGCACTTTAAATACGCTTGTATTTGATAATGGCGGTGGTTCTGGTAATGGAAGAGTTACTACAAAAGGAACTATTGGAGAAATATCTGCTGTCTCCTACGCATCTACAATTACATTAGACTTTAGAACTGCTAATAATTTTTCTACAACACTCACTGGTAATACTACTTTTGCCAACCCTTCCAATATTTCTGCTGGACAGTCGGGGGTACTGGTATTGACTCAAGATGGCACTGGAAGTAGAACCGCAGCTTTTGGATCGTATTGGGATTTTTCAGATGGTACAGCACCTACACTTTCAACAGGAGCAAATGCAGTAGATGTAATAGCATGGTTTGCTAGATCATCAACAAAAATATCTGCACAATTTATCGGAAACTTTAGCTAATGAGCAGCTTCGGTAGTCCATCACCTTTCTTTCTAGCAGGGAAGAAAGCATACGCTGTAGATCGTAGTTTAAGGTTTAATGATGGTGATAGTGCTTACTTAAATAGAACTTTTGGTAGTGTTGGAAATCGAAAAACTTTTACAATTAGTGTATGGATTAAATTAGGTTCTTTTGATGCTACTACAAGACCAATATTTAATAGATATACAGCAAATAATGAAGCTGGATTTTTAGGACTTTATGTAAATACTGATGATAACTTATATTTTACTGGCTGGAGTACTGTTTATATGCAAACTAATAGAAAATTTAGAGATTCAGGTGCATGGCAACATATTGTTTTTGCTGTTGATACAACCCAAGCAACAGATACAAACAGATGGAAATTATACATAAATGGTACACAAGAAACCTCATTTGCTGTATCAAATTACCCCTCACAAAACACAGATTTAGTCATTAATGAAGCTGTTGCTCACATAATCGGTACATATAACAATCTTTATTTTGATGGATATATGGCAGAATTTAATTTTATTGACGGACAGGCTTACGACCCATCATATTTTGGAGAAACAGACGTATTAACAGGCCAATGGAACCCTAAAAAATATACAGGCAGTTATGGAACAAATGGATTTTATTTAAATTTTTCAGATAATAGTTCAACTTCCGCTCTTGGTACAGATTCAAGTGGTAACGGTAATAATTGGACACCAAATAATTTTTCTGTAGCTGCTGGTGCTGGTAATGATTCTTTAGAAGATACACCAACTAATAATTTTTGTACTTTGAATGGTGTAGCATTAGGGCAAGGAAATGAACAAAGAGCAACTTTAAGTAATGGTAATTTAGATTTTACCGAATCAAGTTCTAGTAATAGAACTGCTGTTAGTACTTTTGGATTAAAAACTGGTAAATGGTATTTTGAGTTTTTAAGCACTAATACTGGTACATTTTCTATAGGCTGGCACGATATGGAAAATAATCAGGGATCTTTTTATAGAAATAATGGATCTTACTCTTCATCTTTTGGAGGCGGTGGTACATCTGGTTATGCTTCTTGGACAACTAACGATATTGTAGGAGTTGCTATTGATTTTGATAGCGGAAAAATATGGTATGCAAAAAATAATACATGGCAATCAGGTGATCCAGGCACAGGCAATTCACCTACAAATACTTTTACAACAGGTAAAACACTTCATACAGAGGCTTTTACCGATAACAGTTCTGGCACTAAGTCTGGATCGTTTAATTATGGACAAAGAGCATTTACTTATACCCCACCAACAGGTTATAAATCAATATGTTCAGCAAACTTACCCGACCCAACAATAAAGCTACCTAATAAACATTTTGAGACTGTTATTTACACAGGTGATGGTAATTCTACAGGATCACAAACTGATGTTTTACAATTTCAACCTGATTGGTTATGGAGTAAACCTAGAACCGCAGCTTACGTTCACTTGCTTTATGATTCTGTTCGTGGTGCTGGAAATTCAAAATCGTTAAATCTTGCAGGGGGATATACTGGAACAGGTGCTGAAGGTTCCGCTGCTGATAATACAACATATGGTTTTCTGAGTTCCTTTGATGCTAATGGGTTTTCATACACAAACGGAAGTGCTACAACCACCTATTTTAATCAATCTGGTATAAATTATGTTGCATGGAACTGGAACGCTGGCGATACAGATGGCAAAACTTATACAGTAAAAGTTGTTTCTGATTCTGGTAATAAATATAGATTTGATGATTTTGGAACGTCTGCTGTTACTCTTGACCTTGCAGAAGGTGGTACTTATATTTTCGATCAATCTGACAGTTCTAATGCTGGACA
>CEPJ01143213.1_pt1 | contig 11195 bp, 8 predicted proteins | sample 530561 | NCBI WGS metagenome assembly CEPJ01 (sample SAMEA2620404, study PRJEB7988) | marine metagenome | biome: marine biome (ENVO:00000447); feature: surface water layer (ENVO:00002042); material: "saline water (ENVO:00002010), including plankton (ENVO:xxxxxxxx)" | depth 5 m
CCAACACCAACCCTTAATCTTTCACTGCGCTCCTTTAATAATTTAATTCTGGCTGAACCTTTTTCGCTTAATCTTACGGCACCATCCCTTAGTGATGTAATTCCAGCTGAACCTTTTCTCCCTAATCTTACGGCATTTTCCCTTAATGATTTATATCGCGGGGATTCCTTTAATTCGGATATTTTTTTGCGAGTACCATCCCTTAATCTTACGGCACCTTTTTTTAATGATTTAATTCCAGCTGAACTTTTTCTCCTTAATTTTCTCCTTAATTTTTTGGCACCTTTCTTTAATCTTTTACTACTGTCCTTTAATTTGGACTTTGCGTTGTTAGCACTATTCTTTAATGCTATAAATTTTTCGGATTTCTTTAATTGGGATATTTTTTTACCTAATCGACTGTTCGAAGTTTTTTCCTTAAATGATTTATAGCCACTGGATAGTTTTTGAGCTGATGAACTATTCCTAATTTTATTTTCAATTTTAAGTTCAGCCAACCTAAGAGCTGTCATTCTTCTTCTTGTGTTTCTTGCTGCTTGTGCTACTCTAGAATTTTTCACACTTTGTACTCCTGCCTTTCCTCTTGCGTTTCTTGCCATAGTAATCATTCTATTAAAACCTCTACCACCAGTTTGGTAATTATGTATAATCATTTTAGCAGTAATGCTATGAGAATTAATCATTCTTCCCGTTAAGGGATTCAAGATTTTACTCACCATTATTATATAATAATATATTTAATACCAAAATATTCCAATAATTATATAAAAACTATACACTCATAATATAACTAATGAAAGCTAAATTAGTATTAGATAATAATACTATATTTGAAGGTACATTATTTGGAAAAAAGATGAATATTGAAGGTGAACTTGTCTTTAATACATCCATGGTAGGATATCCAGAATCATTAACCGACCCATCATACAAGAGTCAAATACTTGTCTTAACTTATCCAAGTATTGGTAATTATGGCGTACCTCCTCATGAAAAAGATAAAAAATCTAATATTTTAAGATATTTTGAATCTAATAAAATACAGATAAGTGGCTTAATAATTGCAGATTATTGTGAAAATCATAGTCATTGGAATTCTAATCAAACACTTTCTAATTGGATGGAAAAATCAGGTGTACCGGGAATATACGGTATAGATACCAGACAATTAACTAAAATTATACGCGAAAAGGGTTCAATGAAAGCATCTATAATAAGCGATAATAGTAAGGGGCTGATTAGACAATCCAATCGTGATTTGGTATCACAAGTTTCAAATCCAATAATTTCTGAATATAATAAAAATTCTAAGTTTAAAATTATTGTTTTTGACTGTGGAATAAAAAATAATATAATACGTAAGTTCTTAAATTATAAAGATATATATCTTAAAGTAGTTCCTTACAACTATAAAATTGCAGATAATGAATTATTTGATGGTATATTTATAAGTAATGGACCAGGTGATCCTAAAGATTGTCACGAAACTATTCAAACCATAAAGCAACTACTGAAACAATCCAAGCCAATTTTTGGTATTTGTTTAGGTAATCAAATTTTAGGACTTGCTGCTGGTTGTAACACAATTAAACTTAAATATGGTAATCGCAGTGTGAATCAGCCTGTAATCGACTTATGTACAAAAAAATGCTACATGACTTCACAAAATCATGGATATGCTATAGATAATACATCTTTACCTGAATGTTGGTCACCATATTATATTAATGCCAACGATATGAGTAATGAAGGTATTATGCATGTATCAAAGCCATTTGTTGGAGTACAATTTCATCCAGAAGCATGTGGTGGACCATCTGATACTGATTTTTTGTTTGATAACTTTATCGCGCGTGTTAAATCAAATGAAAATCATAATTATATAGATAAAAGCTTGTCATATTACTATCAAATTAAAAATAGGAGTATCAGTAAAGTATTGTTACTAGGTTCCGGTGGATTGTCTATTGGACAGGCCGGAGAATTTGACTATTCTGGTTCACAGGCCATTAAAGCTCTTAAGGAGGAAAATATTGAAGTTATACTAATTAATCCTAATATTGCTACAGTCCAGACTTCTAAACATATGGCTGATAAAGTATATTATCTATCTGTTAATAAAGACTCAGTTACCAAAATTATTGAAAAAGAAAAACCAGATTCAATTATGATTAATTTTGGTGGTCAAACCGCACTAAATTGTGCAATAGAGCTTTATAACGACGGTATACTTAGTAAAAATAGTGTACAGATATTAGGAACCTGTGTAGAATCAATTGTTACAAGTGAAGATAGAAATAAATTTGCGGATTTAATGGAAGAAATAGGAGAACCAGTAGCGAAAAGATTTATTGTCAAATCAGTAAACCACATTGATGAAGCTGTGAAATGTATTGGATTTCCAATGATATTGCGCAATGGGTTTGCACTCGGTGGATTAGGTTCATGTTTTGTTAATGATAAATCAGACCTAACTAATCGAATAGAGGAGTTACTTAAGCATTCAGACCATGTATTAGTTGAACAATCAATAAAAGGTTGGAAGGAAGTCGAGTATGAAATTGTCCGCGATTATTCAGATAATTGTATAGCTGTATGTAATATGGAAAATTTTGATCCATTAGGAGTTCATACAGGTGATTCTATTGTTGTTGCTCCATCACAAACGCTATCTAATAGCGATTATTACAGGTTAAGAAATAGTGCAATTAAAATAGCAAAAAAATTGAATATTGTTGGCGAATGTAATGTACAATTTGCACTTGATCCTAAATCAGATGATTATATAATTATAGAACTTAATCCGCGGTTATCCAGAAGTTCAGCATTGGCATCTAAAGCTACTGGATATCCTCTTGCATATGTTGCTGCCAAAATTTTATTGGGTAAGGATCTTATAGATCTTAGAAATAAAGTTACAAAAAAAACAACAGCGTGTTATGAACCAAGTTTAGATTATATGGTTGTTAAGATGCCACGCTGGGAATTCAGAAAATTCGAACACGTTAATAGACACTTAGACAGTTCAATGAAAAGTGTAGGGGAAGTAATGGCCATTGGTCGCAACTTTGAAGAAACAATACAAAAAGCAATACGAATGATAGATGATACAAACTTAGGGTTTTGTTATAATGATGATGAAGAAATAGATATTGATAGTGAACTTATAAATCCAAGTTACAATCGTATTCAGATAATTGCAAAAGCTTTTGATGTTGGATATACTGTTAATAAAATATATGAGCTAACAAAAATTGATAAATGGTTTTTACACAAATTATACAATATTCACAAGTTTAAGTCGTCAGTAAAAGAGATTTCAGAAGAGAATTATTCATCAAAAACGTTACTAAAAGCAAAAAAACTTGGCTATTCTGACAAATATATATCTAAACTGTGTGGCTTATCACCTGATAGAATTTATGGTCTTCGTACTAAAGATAATATCATGCCGTGTGTTAAACAAATTGATACAACAGCTGGTGAATTTCCCGCAGAAACAAACTATTTATATCTTACCTATAATGGCAGTGAACACGATGTAGCCTTTGACAAAAACGGTGTGATAGTTCTTGGTTGTGGTTGTTACAGAATTGGAAGCAGTGTTGAATTTGACTGGTGCGCTGTAAGCTGCATCAATACTCTTAAAAAGAATAAAGAATATTCTATTGTAATAAATTATAATCCTGAGACAGTAAGTACCGACTATGATGTATCAGATAGGCTTTATTTTGAAGAAATATCTTCTGAAATTGTTACTGATATCTACAATATTGAAAAATCTAAGGGCGTTATTGTTTCAGTTGGTGGACAAACTCCTAATAATATAGCTATTGATTTACACAAAAATAATATTAATATTTTAGGTACATCTCCTACTAATATTGACCGTGCAGAGGATAGACATAAATTTTCTAAATTACTGGATAGTATAGGGGTTGATCAACCTTTATGGAAAGAACTTGATAAGATTGATGAAGCAATTGATTTTTGTGAAAAGGTAAATTACCCTGTATTAATTAGACCATCATATGTTTTAAGTGGAGCTGCAATGAAAGTTGCAGAAAATCAAAAACAATTAATAAGCTATCTTAATATGGCTACCCAAGTATCTAAAGATTGTCCTGTTGTTATATCGAAATTTATTACGGACGCGAAAGAAATAGAAATAGATGCTGTAGCAGATAAAGGTAAATTAATTAATTACGCGGTGTCTGAACATGTCGAAAATGCCGGTATTCACTCAGGAGATGCTACATTAATTTTACCAGCTCACAAACTATATTTAGAAACTATAAAACGGATAAAAAAAGTTACGAAACAAATAGCTGAAAATTTAGAAATATCAGGTCCGTTTAATATTCAATTTATATCAAAAGATAATGAAATAAAAGTTATAGAATGTAATTTAAGAGCTTCTCGTAGTTTTCCTTTTGTATCAAAAACTTATGATATTAATTTTATTGAAATGGCTACCAATATTATGCTTAAGACTAAATATAATATAGCGAATATTAAGTTTGATGAGTTAGAATATGTAGCGATAAAAGTGCCTGTTTTTTCTTTTTCAAGATTACCTAATGTAGACCCAGTTCTTGGTGTTGAGATGGTTTCAACTGGAGAAGTTGCTGCATTTGGTTATGATGTTAAAGAAACATATATTAAAGCATTAATGGCGAGTGGTTTTAAACTTCCAAAAAAAAATATTCTAATATCAATTGGAGACCAAAAATTTAAATATGAATTTTTATCTTCACTGCGTATCTTAAGTAAATTAGGATTCACTCTCTATGGTACAGAACAAACATACCTTTTTTGTGCATTAAATAATATTGAAATGGTAAAGCTCGATATGCTTACTATTCTTGATAAACTTGATAAATCAGAGATAGACCTAATTATAAATATACCTACAAGTTTGTACAATAGTGAAAATAAATCTAATGGTTTTATTATGAGACGTAAGTGTATAGATGTTAATATTCCTCTTATTACTAATATAAAATGTGCCAGGTTATTTGTTGCAAGTCTTAGAGATTATATTAAAAATGGAATTGACTATAAATCTTGGGATGAATATGTAATAAATAATTAATATGAAAAAATTTGATTTTAAAATATGAATAAAATTTCATATTATAAAATGCCTCTTTCATTATTCCCTGTAATCTGTATTAGAGCAGTAAAACAACCAATTAAAGCACGAATTAACATTGTAAGTAATATTTACATTGCACGTATTGCAACTCATGTAAGTTTGTTAAGTGCAGTAAAGTGTGGAATACTTAATTAAATATATTACTATTCATATTTGTTAAAAATATACACTCACGTAAATTAAAAATAAAGACTTTATAGATATTTTTTATTCTTTTTAGTTTATACTTTTTTGGACGGTTATAAATTACTCTAATATAGTCTTACATGTTGTTAATCACTATATTATGTAATAAATGCTATTTTGCTTTGTAAATCATTGATGGATTGTCAAAAAAATTTGATTTGAATGTAATACTATTAAAACATATTAATCATAGTATAATGAGTTCAGATTTATATGAAATTGTACAACAAATGAAATCGAGAGAGACTAATGATAAAAAGCATATTTTAAGAAAAATTAGAGAGGAGATAACACTAACTGGAAAATGTATATTGGCACGTCACTATTTATCTCCACAATCCACCGATTTAGAAACTGTAATTAAAAAAGATTTGAATATTGGTAATCCATTAAATTCAACCAGTGGTGATGGTCATAAAAATGGAACTAATTATGAAATAAAAGCATCAATACACGCAAATAAATCTAACATAAATTTTGTTCAAATAAGACCTGACCACGACATTCAATGTTATATTTTGATAGCGTATAATATGTACGAAAATGATACAATTGGTAATGCACACATTTTCAAGATTCCATCGTATAAGGTATATGAACTTATTGTTCAATTTGGAGGCTATGCTCATGGAACTTGTGATGTATTAGGAAAAATTACATCGGATAATATTAGGGGCAGAAATTGTGAATATGCTCTAAGATGTGATCCAAATGCAAAAAAAGGTAAGAGTTTTGAACTTTGGAATGAGCTTAAGAATTATGAAGTTGAATATAAACCTAATAATTTTTAACCAAATTTCAGTTTGTATAGATATATTAATTCTTGTTGTCCAAGACTATCTTGTCTTACAGTGTCTTTTGACATAGAATAGTCTAACTGTTTAAATCTACTTTTCAATAATTCTATATCTATATTTGATTTTAACCAATGCCAACTTTTTGGTCTTAACAACTGTAATTTTGTATCAATTACTTCTCCACAATTCGCCCCATATGCCTTTATTACAAAATCGCAGTTTTGCGGTGGAGTTGGTTGATTATTACTATCTTTTGGACCATGTTTTAAGAATTTAAAATCACTGTGTGTTTTATCATAAATAATTTTTTTCCTTTTCGTTTCTTTTTTTACCCAAATTTGAAAACAACATTTTGCAGTCATTTTAGGTGTAAAACAACAAGGAGAAATTGGAAGATCTTCATTATAAACTAAATCAAAGTGTAGATCTAATTTATTTTGAATACTAACTCTTTTAAATGTTCTTGGTATAATAAATGCTATACAATTTGAAAATTCAGCACTTTTATTAAAGAATTTAACTGCTAATGATGATACTCTGCCAAAAGGTGGATTACCGATAACTAAATAATTTTTATTTTCTTCTGGTTTATAATCAAAGAAATTCATTTTAACAATATCTTTTTCTTTTGGCTCTATATCTAAGCCTATTTTTCTATTATTATCCATAATATTGAAAAATGAGCCTGTTCCTGCACTTGGTTCTAAATGTATATCAAAATCATCTAAATTAATTAATTCATTTAATTTATTATAACATTTTAATGCTATATCTTTATTTGTATAAAATTGGTCTAATCCATTTTCATTTTGTTTTAAGTTAACTTCCATATTTATTAAAATATTGGAAGTTTTATTTTAAATCAATTTTTTATTGATAATGTCATAATAATATATTCTATCCTGACAAATTAATTTTTACTTTAACATCTGTTATAACAAAATTTTAGGAAACTCTTCCAAGCAACTTATAAAAATATATTCGTTAGTTTTGTATTTCTCTCTATATTCTATTTTAACTAAATTTAGAGTAAATGGGTTGAAAATAAAATTAGTTTTCATCCTTAAACAAATTTTTAATGTTATCATTCGGATATTCATAGTTAATATTAGGTTGATCATCTACACCGTCTTTAATCACAGAATATTCTCCTGTATTCTGATTTAAACTGTAAATATTAAAATTATCATCTAAGTTAAATTTATTGGTTCTTGTTGAAAAATTAATACTTATACTTCCTTCTTCGCCACTAATTATTCTGTGAAATATACCAGCCGGCCATACTATCATTGCAGCTCCATCATAATATAATTTATCATTTTTGTATATTTTATCTGGTGTCACAATAAAAGATTCTTTCTTTTTTCTTTTTGGACAATAAATATCAATATATCGTGTACCTTGAACTACCATTAAGTTGTCATCTTGTCCTGAATGCATATACCAAGGTCTTTTACAGGGAGGCGTCCAATCTTCTACTGGACCTGGAGAAATACTATTCGGGCCATGAACAACTCTATCTATACCATCTATTTTAGGAATATCAGATGGCACCATTTCATCAAATTTTACACCAGAAGTTCTTCTGAGTAATCTAAGAGGAATTAATCTATACATAATTAAAATTTAGTTGGCTAAACTTTATATAAAAATTGACGTAGAAAAAAAAAATTTAAAATTAGTACTAATAACTATTATTACTTAAAATTTGATTTAAAGGTTACGGTTTAATTGTAAGTATTCACAATATGTCTTCGTCTAAGATGGTCACACAGCTTATCAATAAATCAGTTAACAATGAATCAGTTGGCAATGATACTGAAAAATCTCAAACTACCAACTCAACTCAATCAAATCTTGTGTTTAACAGAGATATTAATTCTATGATTGAAAAATATAAAAATCTTACAGGCCAAGATAGGGAAAATTGGATTAATATTCAAAAAAATTATATGTCGATGTATCACCCATTTTATTCACTATACAACCAAAAACCCGAAAATCCACCCCCTGATAGTAAAGAATTTATGGAACAGGCTTGGGATAACTATCAATATAGGTATGAATAATACAAATTAACTTAAAATATTAAAACTTTTTTTGTTTTAATACCTTTAATGTTTTATTTTATAAATTTGATTTTAAATACTTAAAGAAGTTAAAGAATAATAATGTAATATGGCCCAAAATTCATTGGAACAGAAACACATGAACAATTGGGATAATTATCAAAATCAGATTAATAATTATCTACTATCTATTCAATCTAATCCATATCTAAGTGAACTTAAAAATGATTTTAAACAAATGAATATAGAAAAAATAACAAATTGGTTTACTAATGATAAGTATAAACACTGGATAAAAATTCTAATGAATACGGCTAAATTTGATACACGTATTATTAATAAATTGAACTCTACATTTAACAATATTAATTATATGAAACAATTTTGTTTGTATATTCAAGAAAACATTGAGGTGAATAATGATAAACAGTTTATGGAAATTTGCAGAGATAAATCAATAGAAAATATTTTAAAAATTGTTAAAGAAAAAATTCCGAAAACTAAATTTAATCCATCTGAACTAAAATTTGTAACTACAACTGGACTTGCAAAAATTGACACATCTGTAGATTTTGTCTATCTTTATAAGAATTTTGTACCACCTGAAAATGTTGTTAAATCTGTATCTCCAGTTGATTCTAAACCATATTATCACAAAGAAGCTATTAACAAAGTTGTTGGATGTAAAACAGGTAATTTCCCTATTAAAGGATATTTTAAGAAAGATGAGGTAGGTGATTTTTACAACTGTGCAACATTGCAAATTATCTTGGGTGAACGTAAATGTGCTAATGCAAAATTATTCAATAATGGTAAACTTCAATTAACTGGTATTCCTCATCCTGACTTAGGTACTCTTGCTGTTAAAATTATATGTGACTTAATTAAATCGATTCCAGATAATGAGGAAGATGGGAGTAAAATTGTATTTGATAAAAAAAGGGTTAACATCAAGCACTACAATACCGTAATGATTAATACGTGTTATGACTTGGGAATAAGTATAGATAGAGATATCACAAGTTCTATCCTTAATAACAGGTACAATTTTAATACTGTATGGGAAGGAGATGGATATCCTGGTGTTAGAATTCTATATTATTATAATACTAATACAGTTGGAACACCTAATGAAGGTAGATGTATATGTAATAGTGAAAGCGGAGAAATCTGCAGCGGTAAAGGTACGGGTTCAGGTGATAATAATTGCAGGAAAATTTCAATAGCTCTTTTTCAGAGTGGTAAAGTAATTATAGCAGGAGGGTGTCAAGATACTAAACCAATTTACTCAGTTTATGAATTATTTAACAAAGTTATATCAGAAATTGTTAATGAAATCACAAAAATTGACAGTACAGGTACAAAAAAGACAGTTAAAAAAGTTAAAGAAATATATATTGATAAATCTAAGATCAATAACATGAATTTATATCAAAACATATTAGGTTTGATTAAATAATTAAAATATTATCCATATTTATGTATGTCTTCTTCCAAAATAAATGTTTATTTTAGAAAAAAACCTTTTAATCCTTTAACTGCCAATGACGAAGATATAATTAAATACATGGATAAACAGATATATGTCAAAAACCTAAAACCACGTGTTTCCTCTAAAAGTCATTATATGGAATATAATGCTAATCTTATTGCAGAAGATATGGTAAATGGAGATGTATATAGACACACTATTAAATCTGGGTTAGATAAATTACAAAATATTTTATTAATTGCATATGGACAAACTGGATCTGGGAAAACACACACATTATGTGGTAACAGTAATGAAGATGGATTGATTACTCAAGTAATTAGAGACAAAATAGATCAAGGATTAACATGTCAAATAAAGGCATTAGAAATTTACCAAAATGAGGTTTATGATTTACTTTCAGTGTCTAAAACCAAACTATTTTTTTATGAATCCAACAAAAAGGTGATATTTAAAACAGTTCCCAATCAATTTGATATTATGTCGCACGAAGAACTAAATGATATATATGATAAAATAAGTAAGAATAAGCAAATGGGTTGTACTAAAATTAATCAAACTTCTTCACGCGCTCACACTATTTATCACTGTGTTTTTTCAAATTCACAGTCATTTGTAGCAATTGATTTAGCAGGCAATGAGCGCGGTTATCTAACAAGTGCTGTTAATTCACAACAAAATAGAGAGTATATTTCAATTAATCAAAGTTTATTTGCTCTTAAGGAATGTATACGCTCTATATTTCTTAATAAATCTTATATTCCATATAGAAGATCTAAACTCACTATTTTGTTACGTGAATTTTTAACCACAAAAATACATCTTCATTTTATAGGAACTCTTAATCCATCTAAAATATGTTATCCTGATATTACTGATACAATTGAATATGGATTATGTCTCAAAAAGTCTAAAATGAAAAAATTGTTGAAACACGTATCCACGCAAGAATTTTTAGTAACTCCACGAGATAAACAATCAGACATAGTTAATACTAAAGATTATTATACTAATCAAAATAAATATGTTAAGCATGATGATTCAGATAAACGGCCATCAACCTCTGTTAACAATGAAAATATATCTATTCAAGTTAGAAATATTAAATCTGAACCAGCACTAACTAAAAATAAATTTTTGGAAGACTACCACAAATTTATAATTAGAAATTATACTCTTGGAAGAAAACATGCCAGAATCTATAATTTAATAAAATCTGGTAATAATATACCTTTCAGAAAAATTAGAGCTCTTATTAAAGAATATAACGAAGCCGCTTCATTTATATCTTAAATATTTTGTTTAATTTTAAATACAAGGTTAAATTGGTCTTTGTCTGTAGATTTAATTTTAATGGGTTCACCGCGATGATTAAATAGTTCAATTGTAAGCTTATCAAGTTTTATAGGTGAAACTGGATTATAAATACCAAATAATTTATCAGAATTAATATATGTGTAACAATCATTGGGCTTTCTTTCCCAAATTATTTG
>CEPJ01026638.1_pt1 | contig 11150 bp, 9 predicted proteins | sample 530561 | NCBI WGS metagenome assembly CEPJ01 (sample SAMEA2620404, study PRJEB7988) | marine metagenome | biome: marine biome (ENVO:00000447); feature: surface water layer (ENVO:00002042); material: "saline water (ENVO:00002010), including plankton (ENVO:xxxxxxxx)" | depth 5 m
CGGCTTAAACCTTACAAAAGAACTATCGACTTTAGGAACTGGATCAAAATAAGATCTATCAATGTCAGCAAGAATATCTACTTTACATAGATAATTGCAAATAACACTTAATTTGCCATATGAATCTGTATTTTGATTTCCAGCACATCTATAAGCAAATTCTTTTTGAAACATAAAATGCATATCTTTAATTAGATCAATTTGCTTGAAGCACCAATCAAGGATGGGGCTAGACATATTGTAAGGCAGATTACCGATCAATCTTATTTTCTTCTTATCTTTTACAAAGTAATTTAAATCTAGATCGAGAATATTTTTGTTAATTATTGAAAAATTTTTTTCATCTTTAAATTTTTCTTTCAAAGGATTTATCAAATCCTTATCTATTTCAATTGCATCATATTTTTCTGGTATACCTAAAAACATTTCTGTCATGTTTCCTAAACCAGGACCAATTTCTAAAAAAATATCATCAGATTTAGGATCAATGAAACCTAAAATGTTACTTAATACATGCTTATCAGTTAAGAAATTTTGACCAAATCTTTTTTTTCTGTTGTGCTTGTTCACAAGATTAAGAGGAGAATTTTAAAGCTAATTCCATTGACTTCTTGAAGCTTGAAGGATCCGCTTTATTTCTTCCAGCTAATTCATATGCTGTTCCATGATCAACTGATATTCGAGTAAAAGGGAGACCCAAAGTGATATTAACAGAGTCTCCAAAGCCCATAGATTTAAGAACGGGAAGACCTTGATCATGAAACATTGCTAAATATGCATCGTATTCATTAATCTTTTCTGTTATGAAAGCCGTATCTGCTGAAATGGGACCTTCGACATATATTTTTTCATTTAAAAGAGCATTAATGGCTGGCTCAATAATTTCTATTTCCTCACTTCCCATAAAGCCTCCTTCTCCAGCATGGGGATTTAGACCCAAAACACATATTTTAGGATTTTCAATTTTCCAAAGTCTTTTTAAACTTTCATTTAAAATTTTTACAGTCTCTATTATTTTTTTTGTTGAAATTGATTCACTTACTTTGTTTAGAGGAATATGAGTAGTCAACAAAGCGATTTTTACTTTTGAATTAGCAAGGAGCATTACAACATCTTTGGTTTGAGATATATCGGCTAAAAATTCCGTATGACCAGAAAACTCAAAACCATAGTCATTAATAATCTTTTTATTAATTGGACCGGTAACTAAGGCGGCATATTCTTTGCTTATTGCTCCTAAAGATCCAGCTAACAAAACATCTAGAACATATTTAGAGTTTTCAATATTTGGAGAACCCGAAGTAACTTTAGAATTAAGTTTGATATTCTTTACTAAAATAGAATCTTTTGTATCCAAGGTCTCTTCGAAAGACAAATTCAAGTTTAAATCTTTAGAAAGCTTTTTGTAAAAATCTATATCACCAATTAACACAAAGTCTTTTGGATTGTTGATTTCTTTCAAAGACTTAAGACAAATTTCAGGACCAATTCCTGCAGGATCACCAGGACTTAAAGCAATTTTTTTCATATATTGATTTTAATGTCAACGTACGACTCTGCTCTCAATTCTTGAAGAGTTCTTTCTAGTTGCTCTTCATACTTTCTTTCAAAAATAATTTTAAATGCCTTATCTTTTTGTAATTCCTTTGATACGTCTTTTTTTCTTCTATCCAACACTTCAAGTATATGAAAACCAAAAGAACTTTTAAAAACCTCACTCACTTCATTTAGGTTTGAATCGTCAATAACTTTTTTAAACATGGGATCATATTTATCAGATGTTGACCAACCTAAGTCACCCCCATTAAGTTTTGAGCCAGGATCATCGGAATACAATCTAGCGAGAACTCTAAAATCTTCTCCTTTAGAAATTCTATTTTTAATTTCATTAATTAATTCTTCTGCCTGTTTGTCACTTCTTATTTCGGAAGTTTGAATAAGGATATGTCTGACTAAGTCTTGAGACTCTACTTTTACTGTATCTCCTTTTTTATCTTCTAATTTAATAAAATAAAAACCTGCTCCACTTTCCAATGGATCAGAATGAGAGCCAATTTGCATATCCTCTACGATGCCAAATAAAGAAGGCAGCTCAGACTTCCTTTGCCATTTGGGCTCTTCATTTTCTGTACTTTCGTCATATCTAGCCTTTAAATCGTTGAAATCTTCCCCATCAGAAAGTTTTTGACTTATTTCTTCCGCTTGAATTTTTGATTTAATCAAAATTTGATTTACTTTATATTCTATTAATATAGAACTTTGACCTTCAGCTGACGCGATATAGTTTTCTAACTCTTGATCCGATATAAAGACTTTTGGTCTTACGAGGCCTCTTTGAACCCTTTGGATAATGAGGTTATTTTTTAAATCTCTTCTAAAATTTTGAAAGCTTCCTTCAGAAGAAACTTCATTAATAAATTCTTCAAGAGTTATATTATTGCTTCTAGCAATCTGATCCATATAGTCGTTGAGTTCTTGATCACTTATCCTGACTCCGAATCTTTCAGCTTTTTGAAGAAGAAGTTCTTCAACAATAAGACTTTCTAAAATTTGTTTTTTTAAAAAACTTTCTGGGGGCAAAGCCTGACCAGGATTCTGTTTAGAAAATTCTTGAACATATTTTTGAAATTTGAGATTAAATTGAGATTCAAGAACTAAACCGTCACCAACAATTACTGCAATTTTATCTAAAATTACTTTTTCTCCACTTGCGCTTAAGGAAAAGAATAATGTAAGTGAAATAATTTTTTTTAAGACTTTTTTTAACATTACTGTATTAATTTTCTATCAGTATATTGATTTATTTTTCTTCCTAAAGAGCCTAAGCCTTTTAATTCAAAGTAAATTCTAAAACTTTCTCTATTATATTCATTGAAAGTATTTTCATTTATTAATTTGAACCAATCCAATTCGTTGGATTCTATCAGAGCCAATCCAAAAATCAGACCAGGATTTTCATATTCTATTCCTAAAACTAAATTAGAAAGATTAGAGTTTTTTACATCATATTCAATTTTAGAGTGAAAAGATGTTCTTTCATTTAAGTAAATTTTATTCTTATTCTCAAAAAACCTGATATTTCTTTTTTCATTATTTTCAAAAATATAAGAATTTATATCTCTAATCCAAGTGAAGTTTAGGCTGGAAAAATTTTGGTTTGAAAACGTTTTATTTATTCCCATATTAAAAGCATCATAATTTTTGTTTGAATCTTTAGTTAAAGAGCTAAAGAAATTAAAATTCTCTCCGTTTTTATAATTAATTTTTACTTGGTATGGTTCAGGCAAATCTACTCTAAATAAATTTGTTTCTAAAAACCTTTTTCCTAGTCCGAACAGTCTAGAAAAAGAAATATTCAACCTTTTTTTCTTTTCTAATAATAAATAATCTGTTCCTAAAAGAATGTCTCTTCGCATCGGCACATAACTATCTCCAGATAAAATATCTTTAGAAAAACTATGAGAATCTAAGAAAAAACCAGAATTTATATTGGGCAAGTTATCTTGATTTACCTCTTCAGCATAGATAAAGCTTAAAAAGGGAGATAGAACTTCTGATTTATTATTCTTATTTTTGAATAAATTTTGATTAATTTTAAATTCTACTTGAGGCAAAATTCTAGATTTTTCATAATTTTCTAAATAAAAGTTTTCAAATTTATAATTAACCTTAATCATTGAGTCTAAATTAAGAAAACTCTTATAAAATAAAAGTTCAGGCTCAATTTTAAGTTTTTCAATCCTTTGTTTTGAATTTTCAAAGAAAGATCCTCCCTTTCTAAAAGATTGATAGTTGGTTTTTAAGTTAAAATCAAAATTTTGATAATTTAAAAAATAATTAAATTTAATTTCTGGCAAGGCTTGGAATTGATTTACTCCAATAGGACTTGTTAACTTGAACGCATTTACAGTTGCACTGAAATTATAGTTTTTTCCAAAATTGGCAATTTGAATCTTTTGTGGAACAAACAATTGATCTGACTGACCATTAAAACTTCCACCAAAATCTCTTAAAAAAAGACTATCTCCTAAATTGGAATATTTTATTTTTAGGAAATAGTTTTTTAAAATTTTAGCGTTATGGATAAAGTTAAAAGACCATCTAAATGATTTATCACTTGTTTTATTAATGTATTTATCATTTTCTGATAAGAATGAAGACTCAATATAACCACTATAATTTTTAGATAAATATCTAAATTTTGAAAAACCTCCTTCACCTCGTTTTGCAATATATCTTGGCTCAAAAGTAAAATCGTAATTTTTTGCTAAATTGAAATAGTAGGGAATCGTAATATCAGTACCATTTTTATTGGATGCTGATATTTCAGGGAGTAAAAAGCCACTTCTTCTCTCGCCTGATGCTGGAAAAGAGCCTTTAGGAAAATAAAAAATGGTTTGATTATTTACTTTTAATTTAGCTTTTTTAAAAGAAATATTATTCTCTTTGGTCTCTAAATCTACTTTTTCCGACTCTATCCACCATATTTTTTCTTCGCAAGGACATAAAGAAAATTTCGCCTCTTCAAATGAAACTTTATTTTTCATTGCCAAAGCCTTTTCAGCCTCGCCCCAAACGAATTGGTCCTTAACCCTAAAGGAGAGCATTTCTAATTCTAGTGTTTTATTTTTTTGATTAAGCTTTGCTTTTTCTGAACTAAAAATAATTTCTTCATAATTTAAATTCACGTTCCCTTCAAAAATAAGGGAATTATTTTCTTTATCTGAAAAAAAATAATCAGAGCTATAATTAAAATCCTGACTGTTAAGTAAAATAGAGATCAAAAATGTTGAGCTTAGTGTGAGTAAACTAAAAAAAGAAGATGAAATTTTTTTCATGAAAATTCTTAATAATTTACCATTCTAATGATATTAAGCGTATTTGGGGGGTAAAATACATTTTTTAAATAACAAAAAAATATGGAGATAAAATGACTAAATTAGCAAATAAAACACTTTTTATTTCGGGAGCTAGCAGAGGTATTGGGCTAGCAATAGCTAAAAGAGCCGCTCAAGATGGAGCCAACATTATTTTGGCTGCAAAAACAGCAGAACCTCATCCAAAATTACCAGGAACAATTTATACAGCCGCTGAAGAAATTGAAGAGGCCGGAGGAAAAGCTTTTCCTTTGGTTTGTGACATCAGGTCTGAAGAACAAGTAGAAGAATGCGTAGAGAAGGGAGCTGAACATTTTGGAGGAATAGATATCTGTGTAAATAATGCTAGCGCAATCCAATTGACCAATACGCTTCAAACAGATATGAAAAGATATGACTTGATGAACCAAATCAATGCAAGAGGTACTTTTTTGACTTCAAAGAAATGTCTTCCTCATCTTTTAAAGTCTGAAAATCCACACATTATGAATTTATCTCCGCCTTTAGATATGAATCCTAAATGGTTTTCCGGACACGTTGCATACACAATGGCAAAATATGGGATGAGTCTTTGCGTTTTAGGAATGGCAGAAGAGTTTAAAGAGCAAGGAGTAGCTGTAAACGCTTTATGGCCTAGAACTGCAATTTCGACTGCGGCTGTTAAAAATGTTTTGGGAGGAGAAGAGATGGCAAATATTTCAAGGACTCCCGAGATTATGGCTGATGCTGCTTATGTAATTTTGACAAAGCCTTCAAAGGAATTTACAGGTAACTTTTGTATAGATGACAATCTTTTAGCAGAACACGGTGTCACAGATTTTTCAAAATATGCTTCCGTGCCTTTTGATCAACTTGCTCCAGATTTTTTTGTGCCTGATGATATTTTGCCTCCTGAAGCAGCAAAGAATAGTTAGAAATTTTGATAACAAATCTTTCTAACATTCATTCAGAGTGGCTTACCAAACAACTTAATCAAATAAACAGTTCAGGTGTTAAAGATTTCTTAAAATTAAGACTCGAATCAAGTCAAAGAGATTTTTATAGATTTTTCTTTCTAGATAACTGCTCAGTTATTTTAATGATTGTTCCTGATGGAATTGAAGAAAGTGTTTCCCTATTTAGTAAAAAATCAAAAATTTTTAAAAACAATGGAGTGAATGTTCCAACTATTTATTCCGAAAATGAAGTTTTAGGCTTGATTTTAGTCGAAGATTTTGGAGATGAACTATATCAATTTAATTTGTCTAATGAAAAAGCAGATCTTTATTATGATTTGGCTATTAATGAATTGGTCAAGATTCAAAGCTTAGACTTGGATAAGAATATTTTTAGCAATTTTGACGAAAATTTACTTTCATATAATTGGGATTTATTTGAAGAATTTTTCGTAAATACTTTTTTAGAGAAAAAAATCCATAATAAATCTTTAAGAATTCTTAAAGAAAGATATGAAAAAGTCTCTTTAAATTTACTAGATCAACCAAAAGTGATTTGCCACTTCGATTATGAATGTAGAAATCTAATTTTTAAGGATAATAAAACTGGTGTCTTAGATTTTCAAGATGCTTTAATAGGACCGATTGGTCTAGATCTAGCTTCTTTGTTTAAAGATTTATATTTTTTTTGGCCAAAAGAGAAAATATTGACTTGGTATGAAAATTATCAGAAAAAAATTGAAAAAAAACTTGATCTAAAGATTTCTTTAAATAAATTAATTGAATACATTGACTATTGTAGTATTCAGAGACAATTCAGAATTCTTGGAAAGCTTTCCAAAGTTTATTTAGATTTGAATAGAACAAATAGAATTGCTGATTTTCCAGTACTTTTGAATTATATGATTAATACCTCTAAGGCATATGAAGAATTAAAACCGATTTCAGAAACGCTCCTACCTTTAAAGGAAGTTTTAAACGAGAGGATTGCTAAAATAACTTAATATGAAGGCTTTTATTCTTGCTGCTGGATTGGGAACTAGGCTTAAAGATTTAACCAAAGATCTTCCAAAGCCACTTTTGAAGGTCAAAGGAAAATCTTTAATCGAGTGGAATATATTGAAATTGAAAAGCGCAGGCTTTAACCAAATAATTATAAATACACATTATCTAGCAGATCTAATAAAAGATCATATTGGCGATGGTTCAAAATTTGATTTAAAAATTGAATATTCATTCGAAGAAAAGATTTTAGGAACTGGTGGGGCCTTGATAAAAGCGAAAGAATTAATTGGCAACGATCCGTTTTTAATTTTAAGTGGAGATCTATGGACAGATTATCCCTTTTCAAGACTAGCAAATTATGAACTAGAAAAGGCCGCGCACTTAATTTTACTTAAAAAAGGGAATGATCAATATGCTGATATGAATTTAAAGAAGGACTACGTTTATGTAGATGAAAACTCTAAAGAACTTACTTATTCAGGAATAGGACTTATTAATCCAAAAATATTTAATGAAATCAAGCTTAATAAACTTCAATTATGGAACGATCTCCTTTTGCCAATTGTTGAGACGAAAGAAATTTCTGGAGAAATTTTTAATGGCTTGGCCTTAAATATAAATTCAAAAAATGATCTTAGCCAATTAGACGTTATTATAAGCGAAGGGTAAAATTCTATAATGCCAAAACAATACAACATTATAGCTCCCTCAATTTTGTCAGCCGATTTTTCGAAGTTAGGAGAAGAAGTAAGAGAAGTACTCTCGGCTGGGGCAGAGTGGATACATTTTGACGTAATGGACAACCACTTTGTACCAAATTTGACTATCGGACCAATGGTTTGTGAATCTTTAAGAAAGTCAGGAATAAATTGCCCTATAGATGTCCACTTAATGGTTGAACCAGTCGACGATCTTATAAAAATGTTTGCTAATGCTGGAGCAACTTCTATAACCTTTCATCCAGAAACTTCAAATGATACAGAAAAGTCTATCCAACTAATTAAAGATTTAGGATGCAAGCCCGGCTTAGTGTTGAATCCAGATATTTCTCTTGATACTTTGACGCCATATTTAGAAGAACTTTATATGGTTTTGCTCATGAGTGTATTTCCTGGCTTCGGAGGGCAAGACTTTATACCTGAAACTATTCCTAAGATTGCAAGTCTAAGAAAGATTATCGATCAAAAGCAACAAGATATCCGATTAGAAGTTGATGGAGGAATTAAAGAATCAAATATTTTTGATATTGCCTCTGCAGGAGCAGATACTTTTGTAGCTGGCTCTGCTATTTTCAATAAATCTAGTTATGTCGACGCTATTAAAGCTCTTAAAGATAATTTTAATTAGTTTCTTTTCATTCAATCTAATTTCTTCAGAGAAGCAAAATTATGAATGCGACTTAGGTTTTGAATCTATAGTTGATAAGAATATTTGTATAAAAAATTTAAAAAATAATAAAGATAGAAAAATTGGATTAATGAATTTGGAAAAACTTTCTAAATTTCATCAAGTAAATTTTGTATGGAATGGAGAAAGAAAAATTAGATGTATGTGGATGAAAAATACTTCGATTCCGTTAGATATTTTATTTGTAGATAGAATTAAATTAGTAATTGAAAAAGGAGAGCCATTTTCGGAAAAAAAGATGTGTCATCCAGCAATAAAAGTTATAGAGGCCAATAGGGGCGAACTATTAGCAGAATACAAATTAATAGACTCTTCTTTAGAATATGAAAACTAAAATAGCCTTTTTCAAAGAAATTACTGGGGATTTAGACTCTCCTCTAGAAATTTATTTAAAATTTGAAAATGATAAAAATTCGTATTTTTTTGAATCCGTAGAGGGAGGAGATAAATGGGCACGATACTCAATTATCGGTTTGCCAACCGATCAAAAAATTTCTTTATCAAAAAACCCTTTAGATCAAATAGATGATTTTCTAAAAAATATTGATGTTAAAAAAAATAAGGCATTACCTGAATTTCATGGAGGCCTTGTTGGATATTTTAGTTACGAAACTATAAGAGAAATAGAAGGGAAGTTAAAAGAATCTCCAAAGCCTAAATTGAAATATGATGATATTTCGTTAATGATTTCTGATGAAGTAATTATTTTTGATAATATTAAAAAATCTCTATTCATTGTTGTTAATGGGCAAGAAGACGAAAAATCAGCTTGTTTGTCTAGAATTGATGAAATCCACGATAAACTTTTAGAGCCAAGCAAAGAAGAGAGAAAAAAAACTAAGAATAAAATTAATTTTTCATCTTCAGTTTCAAAAAAAGAATACTTAGACTCAATAAAAAAAATTAAAGATTACATAATTGAAGGCGACGTAATGCAGGTTGTTTACGGACAGGAATTAACCACTCCTTTTGAAGGCTCCCCGGTTGAACTTTATAAGGCTTTGAGGAAATTAAATCCAAGCCCTTACATGTACTTTTTGAAAATAGATGATTTACATATAGTCGGAGCTTCGCCAGAAATTCTTGTAAGGCTTCAAAACAATGAGGTTACTGTTAGACCTATAGCCGGGACAATTAAAAGAGGTAAAAACGAAAAAGAAGATAATGAATTGGCTTCTATATTAAAGAATGATCCAAAAGAAATTGCTGAACACTTAATGCTGATTGATTTAGGCAGAAATGATGTGGGAAGAATTGCAAAAATCGGATCTGTAGAAACTACAGAACAAATGAAAATAGAGAAATACTCTCACGTTATGCACCTGGTATCGAATGTAATAGGCGAATTAGATGAAGGATATTCTTCAATAGACGTTTTGAAAGCTACCTTTCCTGCAGGAACTCTTTCTGGAGCTCCAAAAGTCAGAGCTATGGAGATAATTGACGAATTAGAACCTGACCGAAGAGGAGTTTATGGCGGTGCAATCGGCTACCTATCCTGGACAGGAAATATGGATCTAGCGATTGCTATAAGAACAGCAGTTATTCAAGACAAAGAACTGAGTGTAAGAGCAGGGGGCGGAGTAGTGTATGATTCTGATCCCGAAGCAGAATATCAAGAATCTTTGAATAAAGCTCAATCAATTATTAAGGCAATAGAGGAAATGGATTAATGCTGTTGATGATAGATAACTACGATTCGTTTACGTATAACTTAGTTCAATACTTTGGAGAGTTGGGACAAGAAGTTAAAGTTTTTAGAAATGACAAGATTACTGTACAAGAGGCAGAGGCTTTAGAACCAGAATACCTGGTAATTTCTCCTGGACCATGTTCTCCAAAAGAAGCAGGAGTTTCAATAGATTTAATAAATTTTTTTAAAGAAAAAATTCCAATTCTAGGAGTATGTCTTGGGCACCAAGCCATCGGAGAGGCTTTTGGAGGAAAGATTGTAAAGGCTGATAAGCCTATGCATGGAAAAATTTCAATTATTGATCATGATTCAAACTTTTTATTTAAAAATGTTGATAATGATTTAGCTGTTACGAGATATCATTCTTTAATCATTGAATCAGAATCCTTACCGAAAGATTTGATAGTCAATGCTAGGACTTCAAATGGAACAATTATGGGAATTCAACATGTTAATTTAAAAATTTCAGGAGTTCAGTTTCATCCAGAGTCAATAATGACCAATGAAGGAAAAAAAATTCTTTTAAATTTTCTTGAAAGTAAATGAATAGTTCAGAAATCATAAATAAATCTTCAAAAAAAAACTTATCACAAGAAGAATCTGCAATTATTTTTCAAAAAATATTTTTGGGACAAGTGTCTGAAACTGAAATAGAAAAATTTTTATTAAACCTTTCAAAAAAAGGAGAGACATCCGATGAACTTACCGGAGCAGTCCAAGCAATGAGAAATTCATCATTAAAAGTAAAAGTTAAATTTCAAGATTACTTAGTAGATTGTTGTGGAACGGGAGGTTTAGGAAAGAGCATGATGAACGTCTCTACGACTGCAGGTCTAATAGCTGCCGCCGCAAAAGTAAAAATTGCTAAACATGGCAATAGGACTGCAACTGGAAAAAGTGGAAGTGCGGATGTCTTAGAAGCAGCAAATGTAAATTTAAATTTAAATCCGGACCAAGTCGCTAGATGTATTGAAGAGGTAGGAATTGGATTTATGTTTGCTCAAAATTTTCATCCGGGAATGAAATATGTAATGCCAGTAAGAAAACGAATTGCTGACAAAACTATTTTTAATTTGCTTGGACCACTTACAAATCCTGCAGGTTCAAAAAGACAATGTATCGGGGTTTATGATCCTAAATGGGTTGTGCCTGTTACAGAAACTCTAAAAAATCTTGGATCAATCAAAACGATGGTTTTTCATTCAAAAGATGGTCTTGATGAAATTAGTTCAG
>CEPJ01034451.1_pt1 | contig 11148 bp, 7 predicted proteins | sample 530561 | NCBI WGS metagenome assembly CEPJ01 (sample SAMEA2620404, study PRJEB7988) | marine metagenome | biome: marine biome (ENVO:00000447); feature: surface water layer (ENVO:00002042); material: "saline water (ENVO:00002010), including plankton (ENVO:xxxxxxxx)" | depth 5 m
AATTGAATTAAGTTCAATATATTTTTTAATTATTTCTGGATTATCATTAAAACCATCAGAATTAATTATTGTCAAAGGTATGTTTACTTTTGATAAAGATTTTGAAAGATCTCTAAGATTCTCTATAAAAAAATCTATTTTACAATTTGCCTCATAATGTTCTTTATTTTGATGTTGTGAGTAAATGTAAATTGCATGAACTTCTTCAGACATTTTACATGCTTCTCTTAAAGCTGGATTATCATCCATTCTTAGATCATTTCTGAACCAAACCAAGCTCTTCATAAATTAACCTTTGATATATGAATTAGAGAAAATTACATCGACTTGATAGTTATCTCTTACATTGTTTATTTCAGCTGATCCACCTGCAGCTTCTACAATTGCTGCACCAGCCAATATATCCCATAGATAAATTCCTTTTTCTCTATAAACTTCTGCTTTTCCAGATGCAATATAGCATGAAGCCATTGCAGCAGATCCAATCATTCTTGTTTTTTTCCAAGATTGCATATCATTTATCAAATTTTTTAATGATGTGTCAGAATAATCAGTATTAAAAGGTAAACCTGTTATTAAAACACCATCCTTTTTATCACCAACCGTCGATACTTGTATTGGGGAATTGTTCAATGTTGCAACTTTATTAATACAGTCACCACAATAAATTTCATCGCTATTAAAGTCATAAATTACTCCAAATAATGGTTTCATATTTTTAACCATGCCAATAGATACACAGCAAATAGGTATATCACGGTTATAATTTGCAGTTCCATCAAGTGGGTCAACTACCCAAAAAACACTTCCCAAATTCTCTGAAGACTTGCCACTTTCTTCAGCTAAAATCTCATAATTTGAGCTTTCATTAATTATTTTTTTAATCAAATTCTCAGAAGCTATATCTGCTTCTAATTTAGTATCTCTTGGATCACTTGATGCAGTTTTATTTAATTCAATCTTATTTTTTTTTAGATATTTTCCAGATGTTAACGCAGCTTTAATAGCAATGTTTATTTCATTCGTTAAATCTAATTCAGGCATCTAACCTTTATATTGAACTTTATAAATCACATTATGTTTATCATCAGAAACCAACAATGAGCCATCACTCATTACGAAAGGTGCTGCAGGCCGACCCCAAGCAGTTTCATTAGATAGCCATCCGGTTATAAAATCTTCCTGATATAGATAATTCCCATTATCATCAAGTTTAACTAAGATTACTTTGTAGCCAGATTTCTTTGTTCTATTCCATGACCCATGAAGTGCAATGAATACGCTATTGTGATACTTCTCTGGAAATTCTTTACCATCATAGAAAGCAATACCTAATGGAGCTACATGAGCTCCTAATTCTGCTATGGGATCAACAAACTCTTTATCTACAGAAGGAATCATATATCCGAACTCAGGATCTATCACATCTTTTGCATGTTTGTATGGATAACCATAAAAACTACCTTCTTTATTTACTAAGTTTAGTTCACATGCTGGTGAATCATCACCAAGCCAGTCTCTTCCGTTATCGGAAAAATATAACTTATTAGTAATTGGATGCCAGTCAAATCCAACACTATTTCTAACTCCATCAGCTACAGTTATGAGCTCTCCATCAACATACTTATGAATAGCGGCAAATCTTGGATCTTTTGTTTGAGGTTCAAGGCATATATTACATGGCACTCCAACAGGTATGTATAAATTACCATCAGGACCAAAATCAATATACTTCAATCCATGCCATGTTTCTGATGGTAAATCATTCATGAATATTTTTTTTTCAGGTAATTTTTTATGATCAGATTTTAGCCAAGAATCTATTTGATTAATTTTCCAGATAGTATCCATTTCAGCAAAATATAAATCTCCCTTGTAATAAGCGACTCCAGCTGGATTTTGCAAACCATTTGCAATTACTAATTTTATAAATCTTCCGTCGTTATTTTTATCAATTAGAGCAATCACTTCACTACCTTTTTTTGACCCAACTATAATATGTCCATCAGATGTCTCAGTAATTTGTCTTGGAGATTGTAGTTCGGATGCAAAAATACTTATTTCAAAACCATCAGGTACTAATAGATTATTAATATTATCTGATGCTTGTATGGTCAGCGTAAAAAAACAAATTAGTAATAAATTTAAAGTTCTATTTAAAGTAAACATATGGTTTATAGGATGAAATAATTAATATTAGTTTATAATAAAAAATACATATTATAAAATTAAAAAGCTTCATAATTAAATAATCTTAAGATGACTTTAACCATAATATTTGATTACCTAATTATTAGCATAATTGCATCTATTGCTATAAACACAATACTAAGAAATTTTGCTAGAAATAATAATTTTCTAATTGACATTCCAGACAGAAGTAGAAAATTTCATAAAAATGCTACTCCAGTAACTGGTGGGCTTGGTATTATTGTTGCGTTATTAATTTCAGGGAAAATATATTTTGATCTAAATAATTTAAATGATTATGTACCCGATTTTACTTATCAACTAACAATATGCTCTATTGCTCTTGTATTTTTCTTTCTTATAGATGACATAAAAGAGTTAAAAACGTCAGGAAGAATATTTGCACAAATATTGTTATCAGCATACATGATATATGAAACCGGAGTCTCAATTGAGACACTTGGGAATCTATTTGCTTTTGGTGAAATTAAACTAGGTTTTATGGGCATACCCTTCACAATCTTTTGTGTCGTTGGAGTCATGAATGCCTTCAATATGATAGATGGTATAAATGGTCTATGTGCTGGATGTGGAATGTTAGCATTGTTGTTGGTAGGGTTCTCTTCGGGATTAATCTATGACTCTACACTAATCCTAATTATTGGTTCTATGATTGGCTTCTTATTGTTTAATTTAAGTATATTTGGAGAAAAAAGAGGTGTCTTTCTAGGTGATCATGGTTCAAATATGATTGGATTTTGGGTGGCGTGGTCTTGTATTTATGCATCTCAAAATCAAATGTATGATATTGAGCCTATGACAATGATATGGTTTGTTGCAATTCCTCTTTTGGATTGTATTGGTCTTTTATTTTCAAGGATTAGTAAAGGTTTAAGTTGGTCTACTCCAGGAAGAGATCATATACATCACAAATTAATGAATAAATTTTCACAAGAACAGACCCTTTTGATAATACTAATTATTTCGTTATTATTAGGATTATTTGGTATTTACTTAGAGAAAGTTTTTTCCATATGGATTTCAACAATGCTCTTCGTTATGTTTACAGGTTTTTATTTCGTGTTTTCTTATTATTCAAATTTTGAAACTTCTGGTAATGATAAAAATGTTTAATTTTTTTAGAAAAAAGGAAATTATTGAACATGACAATGAAAGTAGTGCTTTTGAAATAGAGTTAACAGCTTCTGTATTAGCATATGAAATTGCAAGAATTGATGGGACAATTGATGAATCTGAACTAGCTGTCCTGCTTGGTGAAGTTGAGAAAATATCAAAAAAGGTTAATAAAAGCGTTGAAGAAATTTTAAAAATAATTGAAATATACTCGAATGATAGTGTTTCTTTTTATGAATTTGTTGAAGACATAAATAAAAATTATTCAAAAGATGAAAAATTATCATTATTAAATTTTATGTGGCAAATAGCATATGCTGACGGTAGGCTTGAAGTAGAAGAAGAAAGAATTATAAGAAGACTAGCTGATCTGATAAGAATAAGAGATCTAGATGTTTTAAAATTGAAAAATGCTATAAAGAACTAATATTCTATAAAACTTGCATTATTTAATAAAAATTTTTCTGAATCACCTCTGTTACATTTATTAGGATAATTTTTAATATTTTCTTCATAAATATCTTCACCTACATAAGTAAACATTTGAAGAAGAATTACACACTTTTCTGAGTCGTTTACTCTATTATCTATAATTAACTCATCAATAAGGGATTGAAAAGTGGTTCTGTTTTCAACCATCATTAATTTTTTCTTTTTGTCTATAACAAGGTAATTAGAAATATCATTAATGTTTTGATATTTTTCCCAGATCACTGCATTTGAAGATTTACCTGGTGATCCATTCTTAGCAAAATTTGTCCAAAACTTCATCATATTCTTAGAAGTATATCTTTTTGAAATACTTGGAGGATATATTATGTCAGACAGTGGATAACCGCCAACTAAGTCCATATTACCAGTCAACAGAGGAATCTCAGTAGCATGTGCTGCTCCTATAAGTTTCTTAAAATCCGCAATTACATGTCGTCTGTGATCATCCCAATCATAGCGATAAGCATATAAAGAATTATTTCCTGCTTCTGATAATGATTTAAGCGGAACATCTACACCTCTAATCTTCCATGCTGAACTTCTATAATAATTGAATGCTTCAAAAGATTCTTCATTGCTTAAATCGACCTTAGGGATTCTTAAAATTGAGCCTAATAAAGAATAATCAAGATCAACAAAATATGTGGCCGTAGCCAACCATAGTTTAACTTCATCACGATTTGAGCCTGCTATGGTAGGTACAATATTTACATGCTCTTTTTTTGTAAGAGCTTTTTTTAATCCTATTTTAGGTATGACAATTCCATCAGCAGTAGTTAATGGAATTTCATCATATGAAGCTCTTTTAGCATAAATTTCAAAAAAATCTTCAATTGGTATTGTTAAAAGAAGCTCCCTGATTTGTTCATTACTGTTTTTTCCTGGATAGTTAGCAAGACCATACTTCTTTACTAATTTTTCTATTACTTTCGAACTTGAATATCTAGATGTAGAGGATTTTTCAACTGGATTATATGCATCTTCAATTGATATTGATGTAGTATATCCAGACATAGATATTGCCTTGTGAAAAAGGCCTTTTGCTTTTTTAGATGCTAATAATGATAGAACATTGTGTCCACCAGCAGATTCTCCAAAAATTGTTACATTGTTAGAATCCCCACCAAATTTTGAAATATTATTATTAACCCATTTCAATGCCATTATTATATCTAGCGTCCCAAAATTTGATGTCTTGTCTTCACCCTGCTGAAATGATTGAATGGCTGGGTGTGTAAACCATCCTAAAGGACCAAGTCTGTAATTGATTCTTACAATTATCACGTCGTGCCTATGGGCCATTTTAGAAAAATCATATAAGTCTTTTAATCCAGAAGTGTTGCCACCGCCATGGATCCATAGCATTACGGGAAGTTTTTGATTTATTTCGTTATTTGGAACTGTGATATCTAAATACAAGCAATCTTCTGAACCAACAAAAAATCCGTCACCATCTACGCCACCCAGATTTGAGGGTCTTTGAATACAAAAATTATTTTCTTTTGGGAAGATTTCTACAGGAGCAGAAATTTCTCTTGGTGCTTTCCAGCGCAAGAATCCTACAGGAGGTTTTGCATAAGGTATATCCTCATATATCGTCACGTTTATTTTCTTAGTTCCCTTAACAATTCCACTTGAAGTAGATATAACATCAGTTGATGCTATAAGAGTATTAATCATAAAAATATTAATTAGTAATATAGAAAATAATTTCATCATAATATTTAAAAAATTATATAAAATGTGATTGAATTATATTCGATTTCGGGATGTAGCGCAGCCTGGTAGCGCACTACACTGGGGGTGTAGTGGTCGTCGGTTCAAATCCGGCCATCCCGACCAAGATTTTTAATTAAAAAATTTTTTTATCTTAGGCGACGGGTAAAATCTAATTCTTTCTCTCTGTTTGATTATGTATTCCTGACCTGTTTTAGGATTTCTACCAATTCTTTTGGGTGTTATCTTCCTTTTAAATGTTCCAAATTTAGCAAGTTTTACATCTTTATCATAAGAATTACTAGCTATTAGAGAAATAAAGGATGAAACAATATTTTTGGAATCTTTTTTTGAAATACATGTCTCAAAAGCGATATTATTGGCAATATCGCTTTTGGTTATAGACATGTTTTACTTATGTACTTGTGCTAGTACCTGTTCCTGTGCCAGTACCTGTTCCAGTTCCAGTTCCTGTACCCGTACCTGTACCTGTACCTCTTCTACCACCATCACTAGAGTCATTAGTAACTGTAACAGTTATTTCAGCTGTGGTTGAATTAGTACCATCAGTAGCTGTAACTACTGCAGTAAACGTATTAGGTGAAGTCTCAAAATCTTGAGAAACATTAAAGCTCAGGTAACCTGCAGAGGTAATATTGAATGTATTTCCTGCTACAGTAAATGTCACTGGGTTAGATCTAAAGGCTCCTGAAGAACCAGTATCTACATCAGTTGCTTTAACTTGACATATTCCAGTTGTGTTTTCCATTACTGAACAGCTTGTTGTCTTAAAGACTGGAGCATTATCGTTCACATCAACAACAGTAATAGTAACATCCTGACTTGTAGAGAATGTACCATCAGTTGCTGTAACAGTTGCTGTATACGATCTTTGTTGATCATTTTCGTAGTCAGGAGCTGATACAAATTTAAGAACTCCAGCATTTTCAGCAATTGTGAATGTAGATCCAGAAACGCTATATTTCAATGGATTTGACTTGAAGGCTCCAGAAGAACCAGTATCTACGTCAGTAGCTTTCACAGCTCCAACTTCAACTTCATTCTCATTAACACTTAATGCGGTTGTCTTAAAGACAGGAGCATTATCATTAACGTCTACAACGTTGATAGTTACGTCTTGAGTTGTTGAGTTTTCTCCATCAGTAGCTACAAGAGTAAAGTTATAAGCCTTTTGAGTCTCATAGTCTGGTGCAACTTTAAATAATACTCTTCCGTCTGTAATATTAATTAAGAAATCAGTAGAGCCAGTAATGCTGTACCTAATTGGATTTGATTGGAAAGCGTTGTTAGAACTTGTATCCACATCAGTTGCCGTTGCGGTAAACACTACTCCTGTTGCGTTTTCATTAAATGAATGGCTGCTTGCTGATGTAATTACAGGCGCATTATCATTTAGATCATTAACAGTAACTGTAATATCTTGAGTAGTAGAGTTAGTACCATCTGTAGCTGTGACAGTTGCTGTATATGTATATTTAGTTTCGTAATCAGCAGCAGTAACAAAACTTAAAGCTCCTGAAGACGAATTGATTGAAAGCTCACTTCCTGAAACACTAAATGTAACTGGATTAGATCTGAAAGCTCCTGATGAGCCAGTATCTACGTCAGTAGCAGTTACAGTTCCAATGGCTGTTTGGTTCTCATTAACACTAAACGACGCTGAAGATGTAAATACAGGTGCATTGTCATTTAAATCTACAATCGTAATGGTAATGTCTTGAGTTGTTGAGTTAGTACCATCTGAGGCAGTAACTGTAGCAGAGTATGAATTTTTAGTTTCATAATCTGCAGCTGCACCACTTGCAAGAGTTAAAGCACCTGTAGATGAATTAATAGCAAGCTCACTACCAGATATGCTGTATGTAACTGGATCAGACTTAACAGCTCCAGTTGAGCCAGTATCTGGGTCAGTTGCAGTCACAGTACCAAGTGCAGTCTCGTTCTCATTAACTGAGAAACTTGCAGATGATGTAAATGTTGGAGCATTATCATTTAAGTCAACAACAGTAACTGTAATATCTTGCGTAGTTGCATTTGTACCATCAGATGCTGTCACAGTAGCAGAATATGATTTCTTAGTTTCATAGTCAGCCGCTGGTGAGAAAGTAAGAACTCCAGCAGTTGTTATTGATAAACCTGATCCGGATATACTAAATGTTATTGGATCAGAAATAACCGCTCCTGATGATCCAGTGTCAACATCAGTTGCTGTTAGTGTAGCAATTGCTGTTTCATTTTCATTTACAGTAAAGCTTGAAGCTGATGTAAAGACTGGTGCGTTATCATTTTGGTCAACAACAGTAATTGTAATACTTTGAGTTGTTGCATTCGACGATGCGTCAGTAGCTGTAACAGTTGCTGTATACGATTTTTTAGTTTCATAATCTGCAGCAGTTTTAAGACTTAATGCACCTAATGAATTTACAGATAACTCAGTACCAGAAACTGAATAAGTTACTGAAGCAAGATCTGTTGCACTTACGGTACCAACAGAAGTTGAATTTTCATTCAAACTAAATGAAGCACTCGATGTGAAAACTGGTGCAGTTGTATCGACAACATTAACCGTTCTTGTTGCTGTTCCAGAATTACCGGAAGCATCAGTAGATGTGTAAGTCAATGTGTATGAACCTACTGTATCAGTGTCAACAGAACCAGATGTAGATACTGTAACAGTTCCTGAAAGGTCAGTTGCTGTAGCTCCAGCATCTGTATATGTAGCGCCAAGTTCCACAGTTGCAGGATTATCACCTGTAACTGTTACAACTGGTGCAGTAGTATCGACAACATTAACTGTTCTTGTAGCTGTTGCAGAGTTTCCTGAAGCATCAGTAGCTGTGTAAGTCAGTGTATATGAACCTACTGCATCTGTATTTACAGTCCCTGAAGTAGTGACCGTTACAGCCGCTAAATCTGTTGCTGTAGCTCCAGCATCAGTATATGAAGCTCCTAGCTCAACAGTAGCTGGGTTTGCGCCAGTTACTGTAACGACAGGGTTGGTAGTATCGACAACATTAACTGTTCTTGTAGCTGTTCCAGTATTTCCAGAGCTGTCAGTGGCTGAATAGGTAATTAGGTAGGAGCCAACTTGACTTGTGTTTACTGAACCAGATGCGCTGACAGATTCTCCTGTATCAGCCGTGGCTCCTGGATCTGAAAATGTTCCTCCTAGTTCAACTGTAATAGAAGCACTTCCAATTAAGGTAACAACAGGTGGAGTATTGTCTTCATCATCGTCTAGAACTTCAGCTAATACAGCCGCAGAGCCAACTGCTAAAAGCAGTTTCTGAATTGAGTTTAGCTCACTGAAAATCTCACTTCTTCTTGCATCAATTTCTTTTAATTTGTTTGGATCCTGTGTGTTTGATGCTTCAAAAACAAGTGCTTCGTCCTCTCTTACAAGCAAACGCCTTTGATTTCTCAGTTCAATAGATGACATATCATCTAGTCTTTGTTCTATTTCAATTAATTTTTCATCAGATACTGCATTTAATGCGCTTATATCTAAAGAAACAAAAGATAATGCCACGAATAAAGCGGCAACAATTTTATAATTCATTTTCATATCCTACCCACCCAAATCTGGTTAATTTATAAATCAATATACTGCATTTTAGCAATAAAATCACATTTTTGTGTTTATTTTATTGATGCAGGACAATTATTATATATCCTTTGATACGCATGTACACAAAAAAATCATATTTTTAAAATTTTTTTAAAACTATTTAATTACTAAAATACATGGTTTTTAGTCATAAGACTTGAATTTAACAAGTAATTCATGCAAGTTATGTTTTCTAATTAATTTTGCTGCAGGATCCTTTGTTAGAGGTCTCCAAGTATAGTTAACTAGATCTTTATAGATTGGAATATTAAAGAAAATACCTTTATCAAAAGACCCTTCCCCAAATTGACTTCTTGAAACATCTGTAAAACTCACAAAAGCACCAAACTTTGCTCCATTTCTGAATGATCTAGATATTTCAAAAGTTGTTCCTTTATCTCCAGCTAGATATTCACCAATCGAAACTTTTGCATCAAACGGGATACGTCCATAATTTCTATAATAAAAATTAAAATGTGCAATAACATTATCATAATCAAGAGTCCCAAATCTTAGATCATAATCTCTTTTTGTAACATCAAATATTTCAAAACCCATTGCATAATTTTTATCTCTTTCAAAGTATAAATACTCTAAACCATAGCCAGAAAACATTTCTTCTAAAATTCCAGCTGTAAACATTAAATGATTATTTTTTCGTGGTGTCAGGTGATAATCTAACTGAGCTCTACCAATGATAATTCTATCTTCAAAACTTCTGAGATACTCTTTCACGTCAGATCTAACTTGAGCCGGATAGGTGTCTCTTGGTGGCACTGTAAGGTCATCAAAATTATCTTTTATTGAGTATTTTAGATTTGATGAAAAGAATAAGTTATCTCTAATGATATATTCAATATCATTTTGAGCCAGAATAGAATATTTAAAAAATCCTTCTCGGGCTGCTAAAAATGGTCTGAAAGTTAATCTAGTCGAAGAATTTAAATTTCTTTGTTCAAGTCTCTCATAAATTAACTGAGAATCATCTACTCTAAGATCTTCATCTATCTCAGTATATGCATCAAGACCAGCAATTGAATAGTCAGTTTTAAAAGGTTTTTTTATCCCGCTATCTTTTTTTGCACTCATGATAATATCTTCAATATCATCACCATTATTATATTGAAATTGGGTAACCCTTAGGCCAATGAAATCAGATGTTTCAAATATTTGATCTACCCCTATTCCATTACCTTCCAGGCCTCGAATCAATAAATCAAACCTATTGTCAGTATTGATGTCTTGTTTTTCATAATCATAGTTTCCAGTATCTTTTGTAGCATTCCTTTTGTATATAAATTTAAATGAAAAATAATCATCTCTTTCATTTGAAATTGCAAATGTAAGATTGTCATTATATTTATATTCAACAGCTGTACTAATTCTTTTAGAGGGATTTTTATTTTTAAAAGGTATTTTTTGATCTAGTCGTGTAGTGTCAGTTTCGAACTTTAAAAGTATCTTGTCATTAAGGGCATAAGATATCCCAAAAAAAGGTGAAACATTCTCATCTGAAAAATATCTTGATGTTTGAAACTGTCCACCATAGCCTGTGTCTTCAGATGGTCTTTCAGAAAAACTTGAGCTTAAAATACTTAGTGGATTCTTAAAACTCCTTTTGGAACCATTTAAATTTCCCCATGCCAATCCAAAATGCATATCGACATTATTGATACCATAACTACCTACAACATATTCTGAACCATAATAACCAGTTCCAGCTAAATCATTAATACCTACTGCAATTGCAGGGAGAACACCCTCTTCTTTTAGTCTTAACTTAAGATTAAATCCTTTATCCTTATAATCTTTATTAATTGCTCCAGCCCAACCACCTTCTTGAATATTCATATAAAAAAAAGATGCTTCCAACCAAGAATATGGTGAGGAAGTAAATGTAATTTTTTGATCTGGGCTTCCATCGTAAAGAGTGAAACCAAAATTACCTTCATCATAAAATCGAGCTGAAGGTAAATTTATAAGTCCTA
>CEPJ01284816.1_pt1 | contig 11122 bp, 10 predicted proteins | sample 530561 | NCBI WGS metagenome assembly CEPJ01 (sample SAMEA2620404, study PRJEB7988) | marine metagenome | biome: marine biome (ENVO:00000447); feature: surface water layer (ENVO:00002042); material: "saline water (ENVO:00002010), including plankton (ENVO:xxxxxxxx)" | depth 5 m
GTTGAGGGTCACACCTCCGGGGGTTCGAATCCCTCTTTCTCCGCTTAACCCTAGGAATTTTCCTAGGGTTTTTTATTTGCTTGTAATTAATAGTTAAATTTGAATATGCTTTCAAAAAAAGAAAAACAACTGATTAAAAAAGAAGAAACATTTTGTTCTAACACATACAATCCTCTTCCAGTTGTATTAAAAAAAGGAAAAGGCGTGTATGTATGGGATGTTCACTGCAAAAAATATTTAGATTTTCTATCCTCGTACTCTGCAGTTAATCAAGGACATTGTAATAGTAAAATTTTAAGATCATTTACTAGACAAGCAAGGAAATTAACTCTTACCTCGAGAGCTTTTTACAACAGTGAGCTAGGAGATTCACTCGAATACATTACTAAAACTTTTGGTTATGATAAAATGCTTCCAATGAATTCTGGAGCAGAAGCTGTTGAAAGTGCTATTAAAATATGTAGAAAATGGGGGCATGAAGTAAAAGGAATAAAAAAAGATGTTGCTAAAATAATTACTTGCAATGGCAATTTTCACGGAAGGACAACAACAATCATTTCCTTTTCATCTAGCAAAGGAAGTAAAGAAAATTTCGGTCCTCTAACTCCAGGATTTGAAATAATAGAATATAATGACATCAAACAGCTTGAAGATGTTCTTAAAAAAGACAAGAATATTGCAGGTTTTTTAGTAGAGCCAATTCAAGGTGAAGGAGGTGTAGTTGTTCCAGATGATGGATATCTGTCTAGAGCAAAGAAATTATGTGAAAAATATAATGTTTTGTTCATTGCAGATGAAATTCAAACAGGAATAGGAAGAACTGGGAAGCTACTTGCTAGCTGGCATGAAGATATTAAACCTGATATAGTTATACTTGGAAAAGCATTATCTGCTGGTTTTTATCCTGTTTCAGGAGTATTAACATCAAAAGAAATTATGAGTGTAATGCAAGTTGGATCACATGGGTCTACTTTTGGTGGAAATCCTCTTGCAGGTGTAGTTGCAAAAGCTTCAATTAAGTATACTTTAGACTATAAGCTTTCAGAAAATGCAGAAAATCTTGGTAAAATTTTTAGAGATGGTTTGGAAGAAATAAAATCTAGAAGAAAAATAATTAAAGGAATTCGAGGTAAAGGATTATTAAATGCAATAATTTTAGATTGTGATGTTAAATCAAAAATCCCTTGGAATATATGCCTTAGCATGAAAGACTATGGTTTATTAGCAAAGCCAACCCAGGGAAATAAAATTAGATTTGCTCCCCCTCTAGTAATAAATAAAAGACAAATAAAAAAAGCTTTAAAAATTATTGATATAAGCTTAAGTGAATTCTAAAATATCATTAAATATCACTGATGAAGTATCACAACTTTCCAAAGTGATAGTTGGTCAAGCTAATAATTTTATAAAACCCATTATTTCTGAAATATATGATCCAACTTCAAAATTTCATTTAAAAAACAATTCATACCCTAGAAAAAAGGATTTAATAAAAGAACTTGATACTTACAAGAAGGCTCTAAAAGAAAATAATGTTGAAGTGATTGAACTTGATTCTGTTAAAGATTGTAATCAAATATTTGCAAGAGACATAGGTTTTGTAATTGATGATTTCTTTTTCATCTCAAACATACTTCCCCATCGCCAGAGTGAAATTAATGGTTTGAAATCAATCCTGAATATGATTGAAAAAGAAAAGATCATCAGACTTAAAGATGATATTCATGTTGAAGGAGGAGATATTATTGTCGCAAAAGATAAATTGTATATTGGTTATTATGATGAGGCTGATTATAAACAACAAATTACAGCAAGAACAAATTTTAATGCAATTGTTTTTTTTAAAAATTTTTTTCCTAGAAAAGATATTATACCACTTAAATTAAAAAAATCCTCATTAGATCCTGAAAACAATGCTTTACATTTAGATTGTTGTTTTCAACCCGTTGGAAATAAATATGCTGTAATATGTAAAGATGGTTTTTACAATTCCATTGAATACAATCTGCTTGTCAAACAATATGGTGTTGAGAATGTTTTAAATATAACTGCAAAAGAAATGAGTCAAATGCTTTGTAATTTTTTTTCTATCTCAGAAAAGATTGTTGTTTCTGATTATAAATTCAACAAGCTAAATACTTGGCTTGAAGAAAGAAACATAAAAGTTGTAAAAGTAAAATTAAATGAGGTTGGTAAGCAAGGTGGATTGTTTAGATGCTCAACACTACCATTAGTAAGATTGTAATGATATTAACCAGTAAAATTTTAATGGTTAAACCAAATAATTTCAGATCCAATAAGGAAACTATAGTTAATAATTTTTTCCAGGAAAAAAGTCATGGAATTTCTGATAGTTTATTAAATAAAATCGCAAAAAAAGAATTTTATGAGTTCGTAAAAAAATTAAAAGAACATAAAATTGAGGTTGAAGTAATTGAAGGTTCTAGAACTCATGATAATCCAGATGAAATTTTTCCTAACAACTGGATTGTATTTGATCAAAATAAAATTGGCATTTTCCCAATGTTTGCCAAAAACAGAAGAACAGAGGTAAATTATGCTTTAATTAAAAAAATTAATAATAATAGTGATTATAAAATTTATGATTATACGAAATATGCTGATTCAGAAATCTTCTTGGAAGGAACAGGAAGTTTTGTTTTAGATAGGACTAATAGAATTGCATATTGTTCTATCTCTCAAAGGTCATCAAAAGAACTGTTTTTGAAATTTTGTAAAGATTTTAATTACAATCCAGTTTCTTTCAAATCATATCACACATACAAGAATGAAAGAAAATTAATTTACCACACAAATGTAATGATGACTATAGGTGCTGGTGCTTCAATAATTTGTCTCGATTCAATAGATAGCCTGGAGGAAAGAACTCTAGTTAAACAAAAACTTACAGAGACAAACATCGTTATTGAAATTTCTGAAAATCAAGTAAAAGATTTTGCAGGAAACATAATTATTTTAAAATCAAAAGATAATGTCATCAAGTTTATTATTAGTGAAACTGCTTATAATTCGCTTTCATCAATACAAATAAATCAAATTAGTAGTATTGGTGATTTTGTAATTGGATCCATTCCAAACATTGAAAAATACTCAGGAGGTAGTGTTAGGTGTATGATTGCAGAAATATTCTAAGTAATTTGACAACAATTACTACATTTACAAAATGAAAAAAATTTTAACTCTAATGTTTTGTGTTGGTATGTTTGGTCAGAATTTCAATACTACAAATTTTGATATTGATTCAAATTTCAGCATAATTAAGAATCAAATTACGGCTGAATATTCCAAGAGGGTCATTAATTATGCGGGAAACAGATATTATTTTAAAAAACCGCAAAATGCCTTAATTTTCTTGTTCGATGGTGAAAAACCAATAAATGTTAAGACTAATTATAATCTATTAGAGCAAACTTTTGATATTGATGCAGAAAATAACAAAACACTAAAATTATTATCAAATAAAGTAAGTAGAGTGAGTTTTGCAGAAAAAGATTTTATTTCTATAAAAGGAAAATTTTATGAACTTATTACTGAAACTGAGAATTTTTCGCTTCTTGCAGATACATTTTTAGAATTATATGAACCTAGTTATACTGCTGGAATACAAGAAAAACCTGATCCAACATATAGAAAAAATAACTCACTTCTTTTATATGCTAAAAATAAGATGAAAAAAATTGAAAGAAGAAAGAAATTTTTATTGTCTATGTTTTCAAAAAATATGTCAAAGGAAATTAATATCTATATGAAAAAGAATAAAATATCTCCTAGTGATAATGAAGATCTATCTAATTTATTTTTTGAATTTTTTAAGTATCTAAAATTTTAAATTATTCATGATAACTCAAGAATATGTTATAGAGTTCCTTTCCGATGAATGGATAAGGAATATTATTGTTACTACGGTTTGTATATTTTTATATCTTTTTCTTGCCAAATTTGTAAGTATAAAAAACAAATTAAATTATGCTAAGGTAATTTCATTCGTATTAATTTTTATTACATTAACAAATCATGGTAGACTTATACTAAATGGTAATTGGAATATTAGTGAAAATTTACCTTTGCAATTATGCAGTATTTCTAATTTAATAGCATGTACTATTTTATTTATTCCAAAAAACAAAACTCTCTTTGAGTTTCTTTTTTATGCTGGTATAATTGGTGCTGTTCAAGCTTTTTTAACTCCTCAGATTAATTATTATGATGATTCACTGTATAGATATATCGAATATCATGTAACTCACGCTGGAATTATTCTATTACCAATCTACATGTTTCAACACCTAAATTATAAGTTAAGAAAATATTCATGGCTTAAAATGCTACTTTATTTGAATATACTTGTAGCTATTATAATGCCTCTAAACTTTCAAATTAACTCAAACTACATGTATATAGCATATCCACCTGAAGTAAATAATCCATTAATAATTGGTGAATGGCCATACTACATCCTATTTTGGGAGATAATAGTTCTAATGTTTACTTATTCTCTTTACGTAATTAGTACAAGGAAAAAAGTATGAAAACGCCGATAGAAGTTTTTTCTGAATGGGTTGACATTGGAAAAGATGAAGGGATGGAAAAAAACCATTACTTGCCTGTAATGGAAATGATAAAGCTATATAATGTAAGTAATGCATATTCATTTGTAGATGCAGGTTGTGGAAACGGATGGTTAGTTAGATATTTATTTGAAAATACAAATTGTGTAAATGGAATTGGAGTGGATGGTTCCATAAAAATGATAAGAAAAGCAAGATCTCTTGATAATATTGGAACATACTTCAATGCTGATTTGTTGAAATGGAATCCTAAAAATAAGGTTAACGTTGTTTTTTCAATGGAAGTCTTATATTACTTTGAAAATCCACAAGCATTAATAAAAAAAATATATGATAATTGGTTATTAAAAAATGGAAGATTTATAATGGGAGTTGATTATTATTTTGAGAACAATGCATGTCATGATTGGCAAGAAAAAACTAAAGTAAACATGATGAAACTTCATTCAATTGAAGAATGGTTAAGTTTTTTTAAAAGATCAGGATTTAAAAATATTAATTACAAACAAGTTTGTAAGGGGAAAAATTGGGAAGGAACCTTAGTAGTCTTTGGTGATAAAGGTTAATCCTTAATTGAATTTATACCTCCTTCAATATTATAAACTTTTGAATAGCCATTTTCTTTAAGAAACTTTGCAGCTAATCCACTTCTTCTACCCGACTTGCATAAAAGAAAAATATTTTCTTCTTTGTCAAGATTTAATAAATTTTCATAAAAATCGTCTTCATAGAAATTAATTTGTATGAAATCATCAACACTCCTTATTGAAATTTCCTCATAACTTCTAACATCAATTAAAACTTTATTTGATTCAAAATTTAAAAAAAAGTTATAATCAACTTGATTGTAGTTGATTTGACTACAAGAAATAAAATTTTGTAGTATCATCACAGGAATTAAGAATTTTAAATATTTATTAAACATTTTTTTATTCCAGAATAGCCTTTACTTACATTAACTAAATTATTAAATCCATTTTTTTTCATAAGTGACGCAGCAATCATGCTTCTGTAACCACCTGCACAATGGATATAATATTTATTGTTTTGATTAAGTTTATTTAAATTATTTTCTAAAGTTTTTAATGGAATCTTAACAGAGTTATCTAACGATGAAGAATTTATTTCTCCTTCATTTCTAACATCTAAAATCTTAATTTCATTGATTATTTTAACAAATTCATCAGGAGAAATATTCTCAATACTTTGTGTTTCATAACCGTTTTTAATCCAACTACTCATGCCACCAGATAAATAACCAATATAATTATCAAAACCTACTCTTGATAATCTTGTAAATACCTCAGTTTGTCTTCCATCATCAACTACAATTAAAATTTTAATTTTAATATTTTTTAAAATTTCTCCAACCCATGGAGCAAAATTCCCATCTATTCCAATAAAAATGGAATTTGGAATATAACAATTACTAAATTTTTCTGGTGATCTTGTATCTAGAATCATGACTTCATCACTTTCATTAATATTTTTGAACTCTGATGGAGTTATTGATTTTGAGTTTTTAAAAAGAATTTTATCAATATCACTGTAACCATTAATATTTAATGACACATTGGATGGAAAATATTCTGGTGCAGGGGGTATATCTTTTGTTAAAATATCAATAAACTCCTCTCTGTTGCAAGATCCATTAAGTGCATAATTTAATTTTTTTTGATTACCAAGAGTATCAAAAGTAATTTTCATCATATTTTTCCCACATGCTGAACCTGCACCGTGTGCTGGATAAACAATTACATCGTCATCTAAAACTGATATTTTATTTTGTATTGAATCAAACAACATTCCTGCTTGCGCTTCAGGATTAACCTCAGCATTAACTTGAGCCAAATCTGGTCTACCAACATCTCCTAAGAACAAAGTATCCCCGGTAAAGATACAGTAATCTTTGCCTTCAGAATCCTTTAAAAGATATGTTACACTCTCAAGTGTATGGCCAGGTGTATGCAGAACCTTAATTGAAAGGTCGCCAACAGTAAATTCATCATTATCATTAGCAATAATACAGTCATAATTTGGATTTGCATTAGGTCCGAATATAATTTTTGAATTTGTCTTTTTCGATAATGTTAAATGTCCACTAACAAAATCAGCATGAAAATGTGTTTCAAATACATACTTTATTTTAGAGTTATTATTTTTTGCTTTATCTATGTACAAATCAACTTCTCTGATGGGATCAATAATAGCAGACTCCCCATTACTTTCAATATAATATGATGCTTGAAATAAACATCCAGTATATATTTGTTCAATAATCATTTTTCAAAATTAATAATATTATTGATAACAATTTCATAATTTAAAAAAGTGAAACATGGTGTGATAAAAGAAAGCGTAGTCGCTGTAAGGTCAAAAAACAATAGTAAAAGTGAAATGATAAATCAAATGTTTTTTGGTGAGACTTTTACAGTAAAAGAGAATAATCACAAGTGGGTAAAAATTACTTCGTTTTTAGATAATTATGATGGATGGATTGAAAAAAACAGTATTTTTTTTATTTCTGAAAATGATTATGAATCACTAAATTCTAACATTGTAATTAACAAGATTGAATCAAATCTCACCGCCCCAGATGGCTCAACAATGATAATCCCAATTGGCTGTCAAATAAGTTCTGCTGATTACTTAAACTTTAAAAATATTCAAATAGAAAGTAATTCTCCAGAAATTAATATTTTTTTAAATAGCCCATACTTATGGGGTGGAAAAACAAAATTTGGAATTGATTGTTCAGGACTATCACAAATTTATTTTAGAACTAAAAATATATTTATTGAAAGAGATGCTAAGGACCAATACAATTCAGGAGTTGAAATTGAAAGAATTGATGAAGCAGCAAAAGACGATCTATGCTTCTTTGGAGAAACAAAGGATACTATAACTCACGTCGGAATTTACTTAGGATCAAGAAAAATCATACACGCCTTTAACAGAGTGAGAATAGATAAATTGAATGAAAAAGGAATAATTAATTCTGAAACCCTAGAATTAACTCATAAACTACAAGGAATCACAAGAATTATTTAAATTTCAGAGCACTTAGATCCATAAATTGCCATACAGTTTGTTTCATTTATCTTTCTATCGTCAAGCCTATCTAAAAAATAATAGAACTGAGATAGATATTTTAGAGCACTTCTATTTTCAGGATCATACTGTAAAATATTTTCACATAATGACGCACATTCCTTGTAAAGATTTAATTTTTGATTTTCTAATTTTTCACGAAGCTCATTATCACTTCTTTTATTTGACATTACTAAATCAGAAATTTTTTCATTGATAACGTCTTGTTCATCAAGTCTAATTTGTATTAAACCTAAATAAGAATCAATATGGTCTGGTTTTTTTTCAATTGATGTGTAAAAATATTTTGAGGCAGATTCGGTGTCGTTATTTTGCAGTGAAACAAAACCAAGATTAAAATAGAGAACACCATTTTCTGGATCTTTGGAGACAGCCAATTCCATTAATTCTTTAAACCTAAGTTCATATCGAGCTCTTGAATCATCATCCTCAGCATTTTGAGTAAGATTTAGATATATATCAGCTTCATTCAATATCAAATTAACATCATCAGGCTGAATCTTTCTAGCTTCATCAATTGCACTTATCGCTAAATCAATCTTTTTTTGCACTACGTACAGTAATGCAATATTTTTAATAATTTCTGGATATCTGGACTCTGTTTCCCCTATACGAGGATTTGAATACTCCTTTGAATCTTTAAACAAGTTGTATTCTGTTTCTGTCACTTTTTCTTCAACACCAGATGCATTATTTGTGACAAAATATTCATCAACTATGCCTGTATAGCCATTATCTTTTAATTCTAAGTAATACTTAATTGCATTATCGTAATTTTTAGAATTTACAGCACTACCGGCTGCATAATATAAATATTCATCGTTTCCATTAAATTCATAAGCCATATATAATTTTTTCATTGAGGAATCATATTTATTTTCTTTGTTATCATTCACTGCAGAGTTTACGATGGCATTTTCAATTAATATTTTTAAATTTTCAATTTCTAACTTAATAGTTGTTGAATATTTAGAATCATCGATATTAATTAATGATTTATATGAATTTATTGAATTTAAAAACTCACCAGTTTCTCTTTCTGAAATAGCTCTATTATAAAAATATGTTGCTTTTAATCTTTCATCATCTGAAACCTCAACAAGATTTTTAATTTCATTTAGTGAGCTTAATGCTTCCTCATAAAAATTTTCATTAACAAGTTTCGTAATCTGTCTTAACTCCTTTTTCTGAGAAAAGGAACTATAACAAATCATTAAAATCATTAAAATTGATAGTTTTTTCATAATATAATTTTAGTTTATTTCATTATCATCTACAACTTCTATATCTTCTATATCTTGAACATCCTCATCATCTAAGACAACTTTAGCTACAGCCGCAATAGAATCATTTTCTTTTAAATTAATTAATTTAACACCCTGGGTTGCTCTGCCCATAACTCTTAAATCATTGACTTCCATTCTTATTGCTATTCCAGATTTATTGATGATCATCAAATCATCACCATCAGAAACGTTTTTAATTGAAACCAAGCTGCCTGTTTTTTCAGTTATAGAAATAGTTTTTACTCCTTTCCCTCCCCTATTAGTAATTCTATAATCTTCAAGACTAGATCTTTTACCATATCCATTTTCAGAAACAACTAATATATCACTATCCATGTCATTTACTGAAATCATTCCAATTACTTCATCTTTATAATCTTTTAATCTTATCCCCCTAACTCCTGATGCATTTCTTCCCATAGGTCTAGTCTTACTTTCTTCAAATCTTATACATTTTCCAGATTTCACAGCAATTAGCACTTGAGAATTTCCAGTGGTTAATTTTGCCTCTAAAAGCTCGTCATTTTCCTTAATAGTTATTGCATTTATTCCATTTGATCTTGGTCTAGAATATTGCTCAAGTGATGTTTTTTTAACTTGACCAAGCTTGGTACACATAATTACAAAATGATTATTGATGTATTCCTCATCTTTTAAATCTTGTGTACAAATGAATGCTTTTACCTTGTCATCAGGCTCAATATTTATGAGGTTCTGTATCGCTCTACCTTTAGAAACCTTACTTCCCTCAGGGATCTCATAAACACGCATCCAGAAACATCTACCCTTTTGAGTAAAAAATAACATGTACTGATGATTAGTACCTACAAATAAATACTCTAAAAAATCTTCACTTCTAGTTGTTGAACCTTTTTGACCTACTCCTCCTCTGTTTTGTGTTTTATATTCTGCTAGAGGTGTTCTTTTAATATAGCCAGCATGAGATATTGTAATAACAACTTTTTCATCAGGAATCATGTCTTCAATACTTAATTCTCCACCTGAAAATTCTATTCTAGATCTTCTTTCGTCACCATGTTTTTCTCTAACTTCAATTAACTCGTCTTTAATGATAGACATTCTTCTGTCTTTATTTTCTAATATGTCTTTTAAATCACTAATTAATTTTAACAGTTCAGCATGTTCATTTCTAAGCTTGTCTTGCTCTAGACCAGTTAATTGTCTCAACCTCATTTCAACTATTGCTTTTGATTGAATTTCAGTTAAATTAAATTCTTTAATAAGGTTAGACCTAGCATCATCTGCATTTGATGAAGCTTTAATAATTTCAATAACTTTATCGATGTTATCAGAAGCGATAATCAATCCTTCAAGTATATGAGCACGTTCCTCAGCTTTTCTTAAATCAAATTTTGTTCTTCTAACAACAACATCATGTCTGTGATCTACAAAATAAGAGATCATTTCTTTTAAATTTAAGAGCTTGGGCCTTCCTTTTACTAAAGCAATATTATTTACACTAAAAGAAGATTGTAGTGCTGTGTATTTAAATAGTGTATTTAGAACAATATTAGGTATAGCATCTCTTTTTAAAACATAAACAATTCTCATTCCCTTTCTATCAGATTCATCTCTAATGGTTGAGATACCCTCAATTTTCTTATCATTAACAAGTTGAGCAGTCTTTTGAATCATATCAGCCTTGTTAACTTGATAAGGTATTTCAGTAACAATAATACATTCCCTTCCATTAACTTCTTCAAAGTTTGCAGTAGCTCTCATTACCACCCTTCCTCTTCCAGTGTGAAAAGCTTCCTTCACACCATCATAACCATAAATTACACCTCCAGTAGGAAAGTCAGGTGCCTTAATATGAGTGATTAATTCATCAATTTCAATATTGTTGTTATCGATATATGCTACGGTTCCATCAATCACTTCGGAAAGGTTATGTGGAGGCATGTTAGTTGCCATTCCTACTGCGATTCCAGAAGCACCGTTAACAAGTAGACTTGGGATTTTTGTAGGTAGTACAGTTGGTTCTTTCAGTGAATCATCGTAATTAAGCTGAAAATCTACTGTGTCTTTTTCAAGATCTTCAACCATTTCCTCGGAAATTTTCTTCAATCTAGCTTCAGTATATCTCATTGCAGCAGGGCTATCCCCATCAATTGA
>CEPJ01032413.1_pt1 | contig 11104 bp, 9 predicted proteins | sample 530561 | NCBI WGS metagenome assembly CEPJ01 (sample SAMEA2620404, study PRJEB7988) | marine metagenome | biome: marine biome (ENVO:00000447); feature: surface water layer (ENVO:00002042); material: "saline water (ENVO:00002010), including plankton (ENVO:xxxxxxxx)" | depth 5 m
CAGTCCGGATAGTGTTTCTGATGATTGGAAAAATTTCTTTTCAGAACTAAGAGAGGGCTCTTCAGAAGTTAATCACTCAAAGATAATCGAATCGTTTCGAGAAAAAAAGAGAGCAAGACACTCAGAAAAGACTTCGCCTGCTTCCAAGGTTAAAGATTTACAATCTGACATTGCAAACCTTGCAATAAAAACTTTTAGAGACTTTGGGCACACAGAAGCCAATCTTGACCCACTGGGGATTGCAGAAAAAGTTCCTCATAGTTCAATTTATAGATTGCAACAACTGTTAGATGAATGCAATCTCAAAAAAGAGGTGCAATTCGAGTTTCCAGCAGGAAGAAAATCATCTCAATCATTAGGAAACCTGATCAAAAATCTTGAAAAAAAATACTCAAATAAAATTGGTATAGATGTATCCCATATAACTAATTCTCGAGAGAAAAACTGGATTTATGACTCTTTTGAAAATACTGACTCAACCATTGAAAGCAAAGAGCAACAAAAGTTTATTCTGGAAAGACTCGTCTCTGCAAGAGGGCTTGCTCAGTTTCTTTCTTCAAAATATCCTGGCATGAAAAGGTTTGGTATTGATGGATGTGAAAGTTTAATCCCTCTCATTGATACTCTTATTGAAAATACAAGTAAGCATGGTGCAGAGCAGATTTGTTTCGGAATGGCACACAGGGGCAGACTAAATATTTTGGTAAATGTTCTTGGAAAAGTTTCTAAAGATTTATTTGCAGCTTTTGAAGAGGATATTGATTTGCAAGGAATGAATACAGGAGATGTAAAGTATCATCTTGGTTTTTCATCCAACCTTTCTACAAAATATGGCGACGTGCATGTTTCTTTGACCAATAATCCATCTCATCTAGAAATTGTCAATCCAGTAGTAACAGGTTCTGTAAGAGCTAGACAAGATAGACTAGGAGACTCATTTAGGAATAGGGTTGTCCCTATTTTAATTCATGGTGATGCTGCTTTTGCTGGCCAAGGAGTAGTAATGGAAACCTTGCAAATGTCTCAAACCAGGGCATATGGTGTGGGAGGGACTATTCATGTCATTGTTAACAACCAGATAGGCTTTACTACAAGTAACTCTGCTGATTCAAGATCAACAAGATATGCAACAGATATTTCGAAGTTTATTGAGACACCCATTTTTCATGTTAATGCTGATGATCCTGAAGCCGTTATTCAAGTCTCGAAGTTAGCAGCTGATTATAGGGACAATTTCAAAAAAGATGTTGTCATTGATTTGGTCTGCTATAGAAGAAGTGGGCACAATGAAGCAGATGATCCATCATCAACACAGCCAGTAATGTACAAAGCAATAAAGAGACATCCAACTGTCCTTCAGCTTTACGAAGAAAAACTTATAAATTCTGGAATTATCTCTAATGAAGATGTTAGGACTTTCAAGAAAACTTATCGTTCAGCAATTGAAAAGGGTAAGAGCGTAACTTTTAATCTTGCTCCAAGATCTAATGAGGACCAATGGTTTGATTGGAATCCATATCTAGATAAAAAATGGTATGAGCATGTAGAGACAAAGTTATCTCACAAAACTATTCTTTCACTGACTAAGCAAATCACATCAGTGCCTGAAAACTTTCAGTTGCAGAAAAAAGTAAAAAAGATTTTTAGTGATAGACAACAAATGGCAAAAGGTGATCTTCCCATTAATTGGGGGTTTGGAGAAATGATTGCCTATGCAAGTTTACTTGAAGAAAATTTCCCCATAAGATTTACAGGTCAAGATATAAGAAGAGGAACTTTTGATCATCGCCACGCAGTGATTTTTGATCAAAATGATGGAGAAGGTTACCTATCACTCAATTCAATTGCTGACAAAAGTAATACTAGAGTAGAAATTTATGATTCATTACTTTCTGAAGAAGCAGTCTTAGGATTTGAGTATGGATATTCAGCCACTTGGCCTTCTGGATTAGTCATCTGGGAAGCACAATTTGGTGACTTTGCAAATGGAGCTCAAGTTGTTATTGATCAATTTATTGTAAGTGGAGAGCACAAATGGGAAAGATTGTCTGGACTGGTAATGCTTTTGCCTCATGGATTTGAAGGTATGGGACCTGAACACAGCAGTGCACGTCTAGAAAGATTTCTTCAATTATGTGCTTCTAATAACATTCAAGTTTGTATGCCAAGTACTCCCTCTCAAATTTTTCACCTTATGAGGAGACAGGCATTGCGAAAGATGAGAAGACCTCTTGTTGTTATAACACCCAAGAGTTTGTTACGCCTTCCTGAAGCTAGTTCAACATTAAATGAATTTACAGATGGAAAGTTTCATTGTGTCATTGATGATGACTTAGATAAAACTAAGATCAAAAGATTAGTCTTATGCAGTGGAAAAATTTTTTATGATATAAAAAAAGAGAGAGATGCAAGAGGTATTGAGGATATTGCACTTTTGAGATTGGAACAATTGTACCCATTTCCTTACCACGAATTAAGAGATATGTTACAGGAATATTCACATGTTAGTGAGTTTATATGGTGTCAAGAGGAACCAAAAAATCAAGGAGCATGGTTTAGTCAAAGACATCGTTTGGAAAGAGTCTTGGAATTATCAGGGATTAATCACAAATTTGAGTTAATCAGTAGGCCCCCAGCATCTGCCCCAGCTGTTGGCTTGATGAAATTACATCTTCAACAACAGAAGGAATTAGTTGATAATGTACTATCTAGAAAATAACAAATGGCAATAAAGATAAAATCACCAACTTTTCCTGAATCTGTTTCAGATGGGACTGTTGCAAATTGGGTAAAAAAAGAAGGAGAGACTGTTTTGCAGGATGATGTAATTGCAGAAATTGAAACCGATAAAGTTGTATTGGAAGTCCTTGCTCCTGCCGATGGAAAAATTGCAAAAATTCACAAAAAAGAAGGAGATGTTGTTCAAAGTGCTGAATTAATTGGTGAGTTTCTGGAAGGCGCTGATATAAGATCTGATGATTTACCGAAAGATCAAAAAAAAGAGCAAATTGATCTACCATCAGCAGTTGATGATGCTGCGCAGGTCATGGCAGATGCAGCTCAAAACTTTACAAAAACTGGACCAGCTGCAAAAAAAATTGCCCAGGAAAAAAATATTGATCTGAATTCAATTGATGGTTCAGGCAAGGGTGGTAGAGTCACAAAAGCTGATGTTTTGAACTATGCTAGCAATAACCAATCTGACCCTGAAAAGCCTGCTATTACCAAAGATAATGATGAAAAAGAAAGTACCAGTGAAGATAGAGAAACCAAGCGTGTTGCAATGTCAAGGATTAGAGCAACCATTGCTAAAAGGCTAGTTGAGGTCCAGCAAAACACAGCCATGCTTACCACATTTAATGAAGTTGACATGCAACCAATCAAAAATTTAAGAAAAAAACATGGTGAAGAGTTTCTTAATGAGCATGGAGTTAAATTAGGTTTTATGGGATTTTTTGTTGCTGCATGTGTCAATGCTTTGGGAAAGTTCCCTTTAGTAAATGCAAGTATTGACGGAGAGGATATTGTCTATCACAACTTCAAAGATATTGGTGTTGCCGTATCAACTGAACGAGGGCTAGTTGTTCCAATCTTGAAAGATGCAGATTTGATGACTATTCCAGAAATTGAGTCAGCAATTTTTTCATTAGCTGAAAAAGCACGAGAAGGAAAATTATCCATTGAAGAAATGCAGGGTGGGACATTTACAATCTCAAATGGTGGAATCTTTGGTTCTTTGTTATCAACACCAATTTTAAATGCTCCTCAAACTGCTATTTTAGGCATGCATAAAATTGAAGATAGACCAGTAGTTGTAGAAGGAGAAATAGTTGTAAGACCAATGATGTATCTTGCAATGAGTTATGATCATAGAATGCTTGATGGAAAAGAAGCAGTATCTTTCTTGGTTTCGGTAAAAGAGCAGCTTGAAAATCCCGAAAAACTTTTATTAAATTTATAAAATGAAATATGATGTGATTGTTATTGGTGGTGGACCAGCAGGTTATGTTGCTGCTATCAAGTGTTCTCAGTTAGGTTTAAATACAGCATGTGTTGAATCTTCTATAGACAGTAATGGAACCCAGAAATATGGAGGTACTTGTCTAAATATTGGGTGTATTCCTTCAAAATCCTTACTTGATTCATCTCAAAAATATTATGAAGCAGCAAAAAGTTTTTCAAATCATGGAATTGAAGTAAAGAATTTGGATTTAAACATTTCTGCAATGATGGAAAGAAAGAATAATGTTGTTGAAAGACTGACAAGTGGTATCTTAGGCTTGTTCAAAACTAATGGTGTTCATCCAATTTCAGGTACTGGAAAACTGATTAACGACAATCAAGTTTCAGTGATTTCAGGGGATGATGAAAGTATTTTTGATGCTGAACATGTTATTTTAGCAACAGGCTCGTCACCGATAGAGATACCCATTGCTCCTTGGAGTGAAAATGTAGTCGATAGTACCGGTGCTTTAAACTTTGAAGCAGTTCCTGAAAATCTTGGCATTATTGGTGCTGGAGTAATTGGTCTTGAGCTTGGAAGTGTGTGGTCAAGACTTGGTTCAGAAGTAACAATTTTTGAAGCAATGACCGATTTTTTACCTTTGATAGATAAACAACTCGCAAAAGATTCATCTAGAGAATTCAAAAAACAAGGATTGAATATCAAATTAGGTTCTCAGGTAACAAACGTAACTGATTCAAATAAAAAAGTTAGTGTCAATTTTACTAATTCTTCAACAGAAGAAAGAATGGAGTTTGATAAATTAATTGTAGCAGTTGGCAGAAAGCCAAATACTAATGATATTTATGATTCAAATCTAGAAATTGAGACAGATTCAAATGGTCGCATAGTTGTTAATAGTTTTTGTGAAACAGCAGTGAAAAATATTTTTGCAATTGGTGATATCGTGAGAGGTCCAATGCTTGCACATAAAGGTTCTGAAGAAGGCATTATGGTTGCAGAGAGAATTGCTGGAAAAAAAGCGACCATGAATTATGATTTAGTTCCAAATGTCATTTACACGCATCCTGAGATTGCCTGGGTGGGTAAAACACAACAAGAACTCGAAGATGAGGGTGTTGACTTTAAAGTTGGAAGTTTTCCATTTGCTGCCAGTGGAAGAGCATTGGCTGCAGATGATTCTGTAGGTTCCGTAAAACTTCTTGCTGATAAAGGAACGGATACAATATTAGGAGTTCACGTTTTTGGTCCATCTGCCGCTGATATTGTTCAACAGGCAGTAATTGCAATGGAGTTTGGGTCAAGTTCTGAAGATTTAGGATTGACTATCTTCAGTCATCCAACAGTCAGTGAAGCACTGCATGAGGCAGCACTTGCTGCTAATAATGAAGCAATTCACATAGGTAATCGTAAAAAATGAACTTACATGAATATCAAAGCAAAGAAATCTTTGCTAGATATGGCTTACCTGTTTCAAAAGGTGTTGTAATTAAAAGTCTCCAAGAAGTTTCTGGTGCTTGCAAAAAAATTGGAGGCAAGAGTTGGGTTGCAAAGGCACAAGTGCATGCAGGGGGGAGAGGAAAATCTGGAGGAGTAAAATTATGCAATTCCATTAATGAGGTAAGAGATTTTGCAGAACAATGGTTAGGAAAAAGTTTAATTACTTATCAAACCGATGAGCATGGACAACTTGTCAACTCGATATTAATTGAAGAACTGACTGATATTAAAGATGAGATATATTTAAGTATGGTTGTAGACAGAACTTCACAGTCTGTTGCTATTATTGCCTCTGCAGAGGGTGGGGTTAATATTGAAGAAACAGCTAAAAATAATCCAGAAAAAATTATTTCAATTTTTTTAAAAGACCCAAACATTTCTCAATTACAAATTCAAAAGATTTGTTTAACCCTGTCTCTTAATAAACAGCAATCAGAACAAATGGATGATATTCTAAAACGATTGATAAAACTTTTTTTTGAGTGCGATCTTGCACTTCTTGAAATTAATCCCTTGGTCATTAAAACTGATGAGAAACTGCATTGCTTGGATGCAAAATTAAATGTTGATAACAATGCTTTATTTCGACAACAAGAATTAGCTAAAATGCATGATCAAACTCAAGAAGATCATAGAGAAGCAACTGCCAAACAATTTGATTTAAGTTATGTATCACTAGTTGGTAACATTGGATGCATGGTCAATGGCGCTGGTTTAGCAATGGGCACCATGGATACAATAAAATTCTTTGGTGGTAATCCAGCTAATTTTCTTGATGTGGGAGGGACAGCAACACAAGAGAGGGTTGCTCAGGCTTTCAAATTAATTCTAGATGATCCCGATGTTAAAGTGATTCTTGTTAACATTTTTGGAGGTATTGTAAGATGTGATTTGATTGCTGAGGGCATTATTGCTGCAATAAATGAGGTAGGTGTAAATGTACCCGTGATCGTTAGACTTGAAGGTAATAATGCTGATTTGGGATCAAAAATTCTTTTAGAGTCAAATATAGAAAGTCTTTCGAGTTTAGAAGAAGCTGCAAAAAAATCAGTTGAGTTAGCTCAATGAGTATTTTACTTGACCATTCAACTCGCATTATTGTTCAGGGAATCACTGGCTCTCAGGGTAGTATGCATACTGAACAAGCATTATCTTACGGAACAAAAATAGTTGGTGGTGTCACACCTGGAAAAGGTGGATCATCACACATTAATCTACCTGTTTTTGATAAAGTTGAAGAGGCTGTTGATGCTCTTGATGCTAATGCCAGCTTAATTTTTGTACCTGCACCTTTTTGTAAAGAAGCTATTCTTGAGGCAGTTAATGCTGATATTAAACTTATAGTATGCATCACAGAGGGAGTACCTACTCTGGATATGCTTGAGGTCAAGCAAATCATTGATGATAAAGATATTTTTTTAATTGGGCCTAATTGTCCTGGTGTTATCTCTCCAGGTATAGGAAAGATGGGAATTATGCCTGCTGACATTCATATGCCTGGAAGAGTAGGAGTAATTTCTCGATCAGGAACCCTAACTTATGAGGCTGTGAAACAAACCTCTGATTTTGGATTAGGTCAATCCAGTTGTGTTGGAATTGGGGGAGATCCTATCCCAGGTTCATCATTTATAGATATTTTAAAATTATTTGAGTCTGACACTAATACAGATGCAATTGTCATGGTTGGGGAAATTGGAGGAAGTTCTGAAGAGGAAGCAGCAGAATTCATTAAAGATTCAGTAAGTAAACCAGTTATATCATATATTGCAGGTCAAACCGCACCTCCCGGTAAACGGATGGGTCATGCCGGTGCAATTATTTCAGGTGGAAAAGGAGCTGCCAGTGATAAGATTTTAGTTCTTGAGGAGTGCGGGGTTTTAGTGACAAGAAATCTTCTTGAAATTGGAAAAACTACCTATGATGCTTTAAACAGCTGATATCAAGTATTTTTTTATAACATAATTCAACCGAAGAATTCCTAATAAGCAAAACACACTCAGTCCTATTATCATTCCAATCCACATACCTTGAGCACCTTGTGGGTCTCCAATAAGTCCAAAAGTCATTGCGTAACCAAGAGGTAATGCAATAATCCAATACGATATTAGAATTAAAATCATTGGGGCAAAAGTATCTTTAAAACCCCTTAAACTACCAACTGCCGAGATTTGAACAGCATCTGGTAATTGGAAGATTGCAGCAAAAATTAAAAGACTTGCACCCAAAGAAATAACCACAGCATCAGTGGTAAATAGAGCAACTAAATCATTTCTAAAATTAAAAATTACAAAGGTTGTTAGTAAAGCTATTATTGAGCAAAGTAACATTGAGGCTTTTGATGAGAACTTTGCCTGAGAGAGATCTTTTTCACCAATAAGGTTTCCAACTCTAGTTGCAGTTGCTAGTCCGAATGCTAACGGAAGCATAAAAAATAAACTTGTTATATTAATAGCTACGGTATGGCTGGCTAGAATATCTTTTCCTAAGGCACTAATTATTATGGCAGCACCAGAAAACATACTAAGTTCGATAAAGATTCCAAAACCGATTGGTGTACCTAATTTAAAAAATTCAAAAAATGTTTTTGCGGTTGTAAATGTAAATTTATTAAATAGCTTAACTTTCTTATAATGTTTTGAAAATATAATGAGAGTAATCATAGATATGGTCATAAATAATGAGACTACTGAAGTTGCAATGCCGCACCCAACACCACCAAGTTTTGGAAAACCATAAAGACCATTTACTAAAATAATATCTAAAGGTATATTTAAAAGCATACCTGAAAATGCAATAAAAAATACTGGCATTGTTAAAGTCATCCCTTCACTAAAACATCGGAGACAGGTAAATATTGACATTGATAGTGCCCCAATAGAAATTGCTTTTAAATAATTTATTGTTATATTTGAGACTTCTGATTCAATGGGCATTATTTGAAAGATTGGTCCAATATTCAATAAAATTATCATCAACAAAATACCAATACCGCATGATAGCCAAAGTATTTGCCTAATTTTATTGCCTATCTCATAAAAGTCTCTTGCACCATATAATTGAGCAACAATTGGAGTAACTGCAAATAAAATCCCACTCAATGCAAACCAAAGTGGACTATAAATTGCATTTCCAACTGCAAGCGCAGCAAGGTCAGTGGTATTTGCTCTTCCTGCAACAATGGTATCTGTAACACCCATTAGCATATACGAACTCTGTGAACCCAGAATTGGCAGCCCAATAATTAATATTTTTCTAATTTCTTGAAAGTATTTTTTAATCAAAATATCAACACAATTTTTTTGGGTACTTTATCATATTAGTGAATCATTTATAGGAGAATAAAATCAGAAAAGATAACAGACCATACTGGCTGAAACAATTAGCTAGGAAGTTTACAAATTTTTATGTAAAAACCTATTTAAGGCCCCAATTTGAACATTTAGGCAAAGGGGGTGCATTTTTTAAACCACAATTTATAAAATTATTTGGTTCTAATATTACAATCGATGATTTTCCAACAATAATTGGATCTAAAGATGCATGTGTGCAATTAACAAGTTGGAATATTGGGGAATGGAATGCGCAATTAAGCATTGGAAAGTATTGTTTAATTACACCTGGTGTAAGAATTATGGCTGCTGAATCAATAATCATAGGTGATGCTTGTATGTTTGCTCATGGTGTATATATTTCTGATGCAGATTGGCATGGCATTTATGATAGAAGTGAACCAGTAGGGCAAACAAAGCCGGTAATTCTTGAAGAGAACGTTTGGATTGGAGATAGTGCAATTGTATGTAAAGGAGTGCGTATTGGTAAAAATTCAATTATTGGAGCAGGCTCTGTTGTTACAAAAGATATTCCACCGAATGTTGTTGCAGCAGGTAATCCTGCAAAAATCGTTAAAAATTTAACTGATCAAGACTTTATTTCCAGAAAAGACTTTTATGCAGATCCTAAAAAACTTGCTTATGACTTTGATATGTTAGATAGGTTTAATTTAAAAGATAATTCATTTTTTGGTTGGATTGTTAGTAAATTTAAACCCTCAAAAAAAAATTAATGAAATTAGTAGTTGATAAAGATATTCCTTACTTTGACACTTTAATCAAGATATAGATTATTATCCGTCATTTGAAATCCTAAAATATAAAGATTCTGAATTTTCCTCAACAATTTTAAAAGATGCTGATGCTCTTTTCATAAGATCAACCACCACCATTAAGGATGACTCTTTAGAAGATTCAAATATAAGATTTATTGCCTCAGCAACATCCGGATATAATCATATCTGTAAATCTGTTCTGGAATGGAACTGTAATGAAAAAAAATGTTTTATTGCCAGTGGATGTAATTCTTTTGCAGTAGTGAATTATATTTTATCTTGTGTTGGATATTTGATTGCTCAAAATAAGTTTTCGAAAAGCAATTCAGTGGGGATTATTGGTTTTGGAAGTATTGGAACACTTCTAGCTGAAACTCTTGATAATTTAGCAATAAAAAATTTTTTCTTTGACCCCTATGTGCTTAATTCTTTGAATCCTAAAAAAAAGAAATCTTTAGAAGATATTCTTGATTGTGATCTTGTAACAATTCATGCATCCTATTCAAGAGAGGGAGATTATCCCTCTCATAGACTTTTGGGCAAGCATAATCTTTTAAATGCCTCTCTAAAAACACTTATCAACTCTTCAAGGGGAGAAATAATTGATGAGAAATTTATCTCAGAACAGAATTATTTTGATTATATTGCAGACGTTTGGATAGATGAACCTGATTGTGATGAGAAACTTGTGGAGAAAGCACTTTTGTCAACTCCTCACATTGCAGGATATAGCAATCAAGCAAAACACCAAGGAACTAAATCTGTAATTTGTGAATTTGCAAAATTTTTTGGCTTTAAGAACAATTTATTAGAAAGAGAAAAAAATATTAAATTTGTTAAAAATGAGAAATTATTCGAAGAAGATTTTAAAGTGAATAATTTTCCATGCAAATTTATGAAGTCTTTGTTTGATATTGAAACTTGTTCAAATGAATTCAAAAATTCTTTTTTAATGAGAAAAATGAGTTTTGACATGTTAAGAGAATCTTTTAATTTTGTTGATGATTTTTCTTGTTATAAACTTAATAAATCAAGCAAAAATGATAATAATTTGCTTAAAAAATTTTTACCAATGGAGAAAATTAATTGACAAAAGATAAAGCTGATCAGGACTGGAAATCAATTTTAGACGCAGATACATACCAGGTCACAAGATGTTTTGCAACGGAAGCACCTTTTTCAGGAAAATTTCTGAACCATAAAAAAAAAGGTACTTACATCTGTATTTGTTGTAAGCAAGAACTATTTTCCTCTGATTCAAAATATAACTCTGGATGTGGTTGGCCAAGTTTTTTTAAACCAAAAACTGATAAAGCTATTACCGAATTTGAAGATCTCAGTCATGGTATGGCAAGAACAGAAGTGAGGTGTTCGGCATGCGACTCACATTTAGGTCATGTCTTTAACGATGGTCCACCACCAACATACCTTCGATACTGTATTAATTCTTTATCTCTAGATTTTAATGAACAAGATTAGTTCATTCAAATTCTCTAACCTTTTTTCAGCTATAAAAGTAAGTTTCTGGACTGGTA
>CEPJ01142912.1_pt1 | contig 11097 bp, 11 predicted proteins | sample 530561 | NCBI WGS metagenome assembly CEPJ01 (sample SAMEA2620404, study PRJEB7988) | marine metagenome | biome: marine biome (ENVO:00000447); feature: surface water layer (ENVO:00002042); material: "saline water (ENVO:00002010), including plankton (ENVO:xxxxxxxx)" | depth 5 m
TAATTACTTCCTTAATTACTGTCTTTAATCTTTCCTCGAACTCACCTTTATACTTGGCACCAGCTATTAAGGCTCCCATATCAAGAGCATAAATTAATTTCTCTTTTAAATTTTCAGGAACATCACCTTCAACTATTCTTTTTGCTAATCCTTCAGCAATTGCAGTTTTGCCGGTTCCAGGTTCTCCAACAAGAATTGGGTTATTCTTTGATCTTCTTGAAAGTATCTGTAATAATCTTCTTATCTCATCATCTCTTCCAATTACAGGATCTAATTTACCATCAGTTGCTTGAGAAACTAAGTTGATAGCATACTTATCAAGCGCATTAAAGTTATCATCATCTGAGGATGATCTAACCTTCTCACCCTTTCGCATTTTAGATAATACATTCTTTACTTTTTGAGCAGTATAACCAAAACCATTTAGAACTTTAGACAGCTCACTATTTGAATCAATTAGAGAGAGTAAAAGATGATCTACTGAAACATAATTATCACCCATTTTTTTTGAGTTGCTAACTGCCTTCATCAATGTCTTGGAGGAATTTTGAGAAAATCCGATAAATTCACCTTTTACTTTCGGAATTGAATCAATCATTTTTTCAACTGTTGATTTGACTATTGAATTATTAATTTCCAATTGTGTTGTGACATATGGGAATATATTTTTATCATTATCTATTATTGACTTAAGAATGTGACTATCTTGAACTGTCTGATGGCTTTTATCAATAGCATTTTGTTGAGATTCTTGCAGAATTTCTTGAATCTTAAAAGTAAATTGGTCTGTTTTCATTAAATATTTTTAAAGTGTACATCAAAATATATTCCTCAATAAATTTATGTCAGATTGACGTATAATTATATAGAAATCAAGACATTATGTCTTATTTTCCAACTATTGTGATAATTATTTGTCTTGAGGATGCTTGATTTCTATGTTCACACAAATAAACTCCTTGCCAAATGCCAATTTGAGGTATCCCATTTTTTATAGGAAAATTAACTGATGAACCCAAAATAGAACTTTTTATATGTGAAGTCATATCGTCTTTGCCTTCAAGTGTATGAGTGTAATGGTTATCATTTTCACTGACCAACTTATTAAAATGATTTTCAAAATCTACTCTGACAGCTGGATCTGCATTCTCATTAATTGTTAAGCTTGCGGATGTGTGCTTAATAAAAATATTTACAATTCCGCTCATATTAGGTAATTCATCAAATATTATATCACTAATTAAGTGGAATCCTCTAGGAAATGGTTTTAATGTAATTTCTTTTTGAAATATCATAAAATAAAATTATGTTAGATTAAATGAAAGATTACAAAAAATCTTGGAGCATTAATTTAACAAAAAGAATTAACTCAACAGAAAAAGATATTTGGAATCTTATTTCCTCTCCAAATAATTTAGAACTATTTCACCCATTTTGTAAATCAAATAAAGTAATTAAATGGCCTGGTAAAGGCTCAATTGATGAACTAACATACTTAAATGATATTAAATTGGTAAGAAACTTTATTTTTTGGAAAGAAAATAAAGGCTATGAACTTTTAATAGGTAGAGAAAATGGTAAAAAATCATTAGTTAAATGGGATATCTTTAAAAAAAACAACAACAATTTTCTTTCTATAACAGTTTATCCACACTACATGAGAAATAGAAGTAAAATCATTTCTTTTTTTCCCTACTTTATATTCGTTAAACCAAACCTAAAAAAATATTTAGAGAGTGTTTTAGGTGGATTGGATTGGTACTTAAAAAATAAACAGACTACTCCTAAAAACCATTTTGGAAAGCACAAATGGTTCTCATAATACAATTTGTTAAAATTAACTAGGTATTAATATCATTGAAATATGTACCTATTGAATCTTTAAATTCTAAACCGTCAAGCATTCTGTTTTTATCTAATTTTTTAAAAGCAGACATACCCCAAAGCAATAACTCTTTAAAAAATAATAAATCTTGTTTTTTTTGGTTGTTACAATATTTATCAATTAAATCATCAAGAGGTTTCACTGAATTCAATACTTTTTCATATTCAACATTAGTAAATTCATCACCAATAAAAATTTCATTTTCATTGACTAAAAACCACTCAACGATTTCATCATAGGGAGAGACTTCGTCTTGTTTTTGCAACTTTTTTATCTCCGGAAAATATTTTTTGAATATTGATTTAACTCCTTCATTTATCAAGTCATATGATATCTGGTCAGCACCTTGTTCTTCTCCCTCATAAACTAACTCAATTTTTCCATTGATTGCTGGAATAATCCCGGCAAAATCTGATAATCTAATTACTGAATTATCCTCACCATTAATAAGCATCCTTCTTCTAGAAGTACTAACTAAATTTTCAAATGCTGTAATACTCATCCTTGCACTTACTCCACTTTTATAATCAACATAATCACTTTTTCTAGCAGCGAAATTTATTTCTTCTACTAAGTCTTTGGCTATTTCCGGAACATATATATTAGAATCAGATGAATTTGCCTCTTGATTTGTAATTTTTTTTGAAACCTCTATGGATAAGGGATAATGAGTAATTATTTGGGATCCAATCCTATCTTTGAGAGGCGTAACAATACTTCCCCTATTTGTATAATCTTCAGGATTTGCAGTAAAAATAAACTGAAGATCAAGTGGTAATCTTAATTTGAATCCTCTGATTTGTATCTCTTTTTCCTCCAAAATTGAAAATAATGCAACCTGTATTCTAGCTTGTAAATCAGGAAGTTCGTTAATAACAAATATTGATCTATTGGCCCTTGGAATCATTCCAAAATGAATTACCCTTTCATCAGAATATGATAATTTTAGAGAAGCTGCTTTTATTGGATCAATATCACCAATAAGGTCGGATACAGTAACATCGGGCGTTGCTAATTTTTCATAAAATCTTTCAGATCTATGAATCCAATTTATTTTAGTATTATCACCTTTATTATTGATGATTTTTTTTGCATAATTTGATATTGGATTTAATGGATCATCATTAATTTCTGATCCATCAACAACAGGAATCCACTCGTCCAGTAAATCAACCATTTTTCTTGCTAATCTTGTTTTTGCTTGTCCTCTAAGTCCTAGAAAATTGATGTTATGTTTTGATAATATAGCTCTCTCAAGATCAGGTATGACTGTATTTTCATATCCATGTATTCCTAAAAATGAAGGTTTACCATTTTTAAGTAAATTAGATAAATTATCACTTAGTTCGTCTTTAATACTCTTTGACTTATAATTTATTTTTTTTAACTCTTTTATGGTTGAGTAAACTGGTTTTTTCATTTAAATTTTTCTTTTTTTATTATTATTATAATCTTCAAAAATCATTTCTCCAAGATTGTCTAAGCCAGTGTAAAACGCTTTTCCTCCGTTTGCTTTAGAAAACTCTCTAACAAAATGCTGAAGATATGAGTCTCTAGCAATCATAAAAGTTGTAATCGGAATTTTTAACTTTCTTGCTTGTTTGGCCATATTATAGCATTTATTTATAATCTTAGGGTCTAAACCAGCACTATTCTTATAAAAACTTCCATCGCTTAACTTTAAACAACTTGGTTTACCGTCCGTTATCATTAAAATTTGCTTATTATTATTCTTCTTTCTTTTTAAAATATCCATTGCCAATTGGATACCTGCAACTGTATTTGTATGGTATGGACCTACTTTCAAATAAGGTAAATCCTTAAGCTTAACAACTTTAGCTTCATTTCCAAAAACAATAATATCTAATGTGTCTTTTGGGTATCTGGTTGTTATTAACTCTGCTAAGGCCATAGCTACTTTTTTTGCAGGAGTTATCCTATCCTCACCATACAGAATCATACTATGACTAATATCAATCATCAATACAGTACTCATCTGAGATTTAAAAGCCCCATTAGTTACAACTATATCATCAGAAATTAAATTCAATTCATCGCTGCCAGTGCGTGTATACATGTTTTTCAAACTTTCACTGATTATAATTTTATCAAATGAATCACCATATTCAAAACTTTTAAAATGAGACAAATCATTATCGTTTGGAGAAGAAAACTTAGATTTGTGATTACCTTGTTTGGACTTCTTAATTTGACCGAAAATTTTTTTAAGTGCAAATTTTCTCAAGGCCTTTTCCATCTTCGATGTGATCTTTAAGAATTCCTTAGAAGAATTAACACCAATTTCTGAAGATATATATCCTTTATTTAATAAATCATTGATAAAGTCATCAATCGAATAGTCATCATTAGTTAATGAATATTCTTTATCTAACTCCCTAAGCCAATTAATTGCTTCGTCAAAATCACCAGAAGTGTAGGTTAATAGTTCTTTAAATATTTCGAGAAGTTTATCAAATACAGAGATTTTTTCATTAGAAAAATTGGAAAAAGTCCAGCCTGAAATTGGAATATTTTCAAGAAATTTCACAATAAATAAATCACAAATTAAATGCCAAGTTTTGATTTGATTATAAAAAAATAAAAGTGGGTGTTACTTCATTCGAACCAATAAAACTTTTCTTTCTAATCAATTAAAAATTTACACTTTATAATAATCTTCTTTTTTACTTTTCTACTGTAAGGGGATAACATTGTCCCCATTTGGGGGATAGTTGGAAGAATAAAACCAAAGTGTGTGGTTAATTTAAGAAAATGAAAACCAAGTTTTCACTTTTTTTATTTTAAGAGCAAATTCAGTGGAAAGAAGAAAAACTTAAAGAATTGATTATCAAGCTATAAATATTAAAAATTTTTGAAAAATTAAGGTTAATTTATATTTTTACAAGCTTTTTATTTGTTATATAATGACATTATGAAAAAAATTTGTTACATAATTTGTGGTTTATTTTTATTATCATCATGTAAAAATTCTCAAGTATTACTTTTTCAGAACATCCCTGAAAATATAGTAGAAACTTCAATTCCAGAACCTATTATCAAAAACGGAGATATTTTAGATATTTCAATTTCATCATTAAATAACCAGAGCACTAATATTTTTTCACCTACTAACCCTAATCAATTTGGAACTCTAAGAAATTTGGAATCTAGAAAACTGGAAGGATACTTGGTTGATAGTTCAGGTAATATTGAAATGCCTATAATAGGAAAATTAAAAGCTAAAGGTGTAACATGTTCAATTCTTTCTGAATCCATAAAAATTAAATTAGAAGAGTTTATAAAAACACCATTTGTTAGATCAAAAATTATAAATTTTAGAGTATCAATTTTAGGAGAAGTTAACTCTCCCGGTAGTTATGATGTTCTTAACCAGAGTATAACTTTACCAGAAATAATAAGTATTGCAGGTGGTTTGAAGAACAGTGCGGATAGAAAAAAAATTATGATTGTTAGAAACTCTGAAAATAAAATTTATAGAGAATTTATTGATTTTACTTCTTATGAGTTTTTCAAATCAAATTATTACTACCTTCAGCAAAATGATCAAATATTTGTAAGTCCTAATCAATCATCCTTATATTTAGAATATGGTATTTTAAAAAATGCAGGAGTTCTTTCCCTTTTAACCTCAATATTGATTTTAATTTTTAAATAAATGAGTAATAAAGAAAGAATAGATAAGGATGAAATAGACTTAGTTCAAGTTTTCTTTGATATTTTATCATTACGAAAGTGGATTATAGCATCATTATTATTATCAATTATTATAGGAACAATATTCATTTATTTTTCAAGTGAAACATACAAATCAAACGCTACATTGTTTTTCAAAGACGAAGAATCGGATCCATCTAACTTTATAAGTGATAAAGATTACAGTTTTTTATTTAATAATTCGATTAAAGAACAGGACCAAGTATCTCTGATTAGCTCTTCATTAATTTTAGGAAATGTTGTTGATAATCTAAGGCTACAAAACAGATACTTCATTAACAACAAATTAAAATCTAATTATGAATTATCTCAAGAGGAGTTGCCATTTTCAATTGAATTTAAAGAAAACTTTGATTTTGATCAATGCTTTATTAAAATTAACAATCAAAATATAGTATTCGATATTAATAATAAAAAAATCTCCTTTCCAACCACTCAAAAAGAAATTGAAAATTCAATTTTTAAATTTAAAGCTAAAGAAAATCTAAATTATTTAGAAAACAATAATTATGTTATTGAATATGTAAAAAAAACTACAAGAGTATCTCAATTAAAAGCAAATTATTCAGTTGCAATCGTCGATAGAAAATCTAATTCAACATACGAAATAGCATATTCTGGAAATAATAAAAATTTAAATAATTTAATTCTTGAAAACATTGTAAAAGAAATTCAAAAGAATAGCATAAATGAAAAAAGAAAATTATACGATCTTTCTATTGAATTTATTAGAAAAAGACTTATAGAATTAGAAAACACCATTGATTCAATAAATATTTTATCATCTGATTTTAAAAGATCCAATAATTTATTTATACCCGAAACTCAAACATATTCTGTTATAACCAATATAGAGGAAATAAATCAAACCTTATTTTCAAATTCACTCCAAATAGAATTAGCAAATTCTATAATAATTGAGCTAAATAAACCCAAAATAATGTCTTTATTACCTACAAATATTGGTCTTGAAAGTGAAAACATTAACCAATTAATTAATCAATTTAATAGAATTATTATTGAACAAAATAATCTTCTAAATGATGCAACTGAAAAAAATCCATTATATATACAATTTCAAGAACAATTGACTGATATAAAAATAAATATTTTAAAAAGTCTTGAATTATATATTAATAAATTAAGAACAGATTCAAAAAGGTTTGAAGATTACAAGAAAAGAAATAACTTTTTAGCTAATAATTTACCATTAAAAGAGGCAGAATTGAATAATTTAAATAGGGACAATTTAGTTTATTCAAACTTATACTCCTATTTATCAGAAAAAAAAGAGGAAGCCTTAATGAATAGATCATCAGTTCAATCAAATATTATTGTTCTCAATGATGTTGGTTACAGGGAGGAAGTAATCAGTACACCAATTGTTAAAAATTATTTAATTTTCTCTTTTACAGGCTTAGTAATTCCAATTGTAATTGGTCTTGGCATCAAATCATTAAGAAAAGGTTTATTTGTGGATATTAAATATTTATCTGAAAATCTTAATGAAATTAATTTTTTTGGAGTTTTAAAATTTATTGATTTAAAAAATGAAAAAAGTGATAATTTATTTATAGAATCCTTAAGAATACTTTGTCATAACTTCACTAAAATAATTCCTAAATCAAAAAATGGAAAATCTATAATGATTACTTCTTGTTATAAAAATGAAGGAAAAACATATGCATCTTCCAACATCTCTTTACAACTATCTAATTTAGGTTACAAAGTAATACTTGTAGGTGGTGATTTAAGAAATCCTGATATTGGTAAGAATTTTGATTTTGACTCTTTTAATTCTCCTGGACTTACTGATATTGTAGATGACAATACGAAAAGTTTTGATGAACTTTTAAATAAATTTTTAATAAAATATAAAAAGCTAGATATTCTAAACTCAGGATTACAGAAGAATGGAAATATATATTATTTTAACAACAAGAGATTTAATCATTTGATTTCATTTTTGAAGCAAAAATATGATTATATTATTTTTGATACTGCGCCTATTATTCCAGTAGTTGACACTTTAAACTTACTTGATTCAATAGATTTTGTCATTCATACTTTTAGAAATAACTTCTCTAATAGAAAATATTGTGATGTTGTCTTAAATTATAAGAAAAAATATGAGTTAAATGAATTTGCATATATATTAATTGATGATTCCAAAACTGACAAACTTATTTCAAACTACGGTTATGGATATGGAGGTTATGGGTACGGAGGTTATGGGTACGGAGGTTATGGGTATGGTAATGGTAAAAATAAAATCATTATTAATAATAATTAAATTACCCTCCATTTTATCCCCGAGTTGGAATTTGTGTTTATAAGATATTGATAATAAGGATTTATTTGTGGGTGATACTGGATTCGAACCAGTGACCCCTACCCTGTCAAGGTAGTGCTCTGAACCAACTGAGCTAATCACCCAAAAATTTATCAAATTTAGTATAATATTTGTTAGTAAATATCTATGTTAAAGAATATATCCTATAATAACTTAAATGTCATTGATGAAATTAACAAACTCGTAGGAAAACCATACTCATTTCTAGAGAAAATAAAAAGAGGCGGTGTTGGTTCCGAAAAATTATTGATTACAAAAGCTGACAAGATAATAGAAAATCTACTGTTACTAGATCAAAATATTAACAATTGTAATATTGAAATTCGTTCTAATGGTATTATAATTTATTTTAGGTCACTTTTAGAAACTTATGGTCTAATAATTCCATATTATAAACTTGTAGTTTTTAAAGTTTCTGAGAATGAGTATACTATCAATGTTGACAGTAAATTTGTAAAAATAAAGATCAAGTCAGAAAAAGATCACACTTTTATCAGAAAAATTTTGGAAGAAAAATCTAAAAATACTAAAAACTACACTCCATAGAATTTTGATTACTAATATTTTAGTATTTTTAAAATAAAAATGAAAAATTTCTCAAAAATTTTATTTCTGCCTATATTTTTGTTCTTAGCCCATTCATGTGAAGTTGAAAACACATTGACAGATGATGAATTAATTGAAGCAATTATTAACTCAGATGAAAAAATTTTAGTCTTAGAAAATGATTTACCTAATAAATTAAAAAATTCTATTTCAGATTACATGCCCGATGATTTTATTGATAATGCAAAACTAGCCCCAAGTCTTGGTTATCAAATAGAGATGAGGTCAATTGAGGTTTTCACAATGGGAGTTAAATCTGGTGATGTTTTTTTTGATACTGATGGAAGAAAATTAGAAAGAAGTAAGGATTTTATTAAAAAAGATAAAAATAAAATAACTAAGCCCTGTTTTAAACTTAAATACCCATTAACTCTTGAACTTCCTGACGGTAAAACTGTTGAAGTTGAAAATAGAAAAGAGCATTGTGAAGTTGTAAAAACTTACCACTCTAAAAGTAAATCCTTAAAAAAAGAAATTAAAATATTATTTCCTGTTACTGTGACATTTTATGATGACAATAAAAATCTTATTGAAAAAGTAATGGATAATGAAAAAGAATTACAAGAATTAAAAGAAACCTGCGAACAAAAGGACACTAAAGAAGGAAAAAATTAAATATAATAATTAAAATAAAAATTAAAATAGGATTCAGTTTGAATCCTATTTTTTTTTTAAAACTGCAAATAATATAAATAAGAAAACAGATACTAACAAACTGACAAAACCGACAGGTAGTAAAAAAAATGGTTCTTGCAGTATTGCATTTTCATCAACTTTAGAATCGATTAAGTAAAATGCTAAAAAACAAACAATACCAATTACTAAAAAACTTGTTGCTATTTTAAATTTAGTTTCCAATTGATATTAATTTTCATAATTTTAAATTAACAAAAATACATGATTCGATTTGATAAAAATAAAATTAAAAGTTTAGAAAAAATTTATAGATTGAATCTCATTAATAGCTGTACTGGATATAAATCGGCTAATCTTCTTGGTTCAATTGACAACGAAGGAAATACAAATCTTGCAATATTTAGCTCAATTACCCACATGGGAAGTGATCCTGCAATGATTGGATTTATTTTAAGACCAAGAACAGTACCTAGAAATACTTATAATAATTTATTCAGAACTGGATACTTTACAGTAAATCATATAAATATCGGTGATATTGAAGATGCTCATCACACCTCTGCTAAATATCCTAAAGAAATATCCGAATTTGATAAAACCAAATTTGAACCTGAGTTTCTTGATAACTTCAAAGCTCCATTTGTAAAAAGTTCTAAAATTAAATTTGGGTGTAAATATTTAAATGAATATGATATTAAAGAAAATAATACAATTTTAATTGTAGCGTCGATTGAATGTCTATACGTTGATAAAAACTCATTACAAACTGATGGATGGATAAGACTGGATAAGGCTGAAACTGTAACCATAAATGGATTGGATGGATATGCTAAAACTGATCTAATAAATAGATTCAAATATGCTAGACCAAAAAAATGAAAAATTTTGTCGATAAAAAAATTCTTGAATATGTCCAAAATAAAACATCAGAAGAATCAAATATTTTAAATGATCTTTCTAGAGAAACCCACTTAAAAGTTCTCAATCCAAGAATGTTAAGTGGACATTATCAAGGCCGATTATTATCACTAATTTCAAAATTAATTAAACCTAAATCAATACTTGAGATTGGAACATACACCGGCTATTCAACTTTATGTTTGATAGAGGGTCTAGAAAAAAAAGGTCTTATACATACAATTGATCATAACGAAGAACTATTGAATATTCAAAATAAATTTTTTAAAAGAGCTAAAGTCTCAAACAGAATTAAACAATATACAGGTGATGCTAAAGAAATTATAAAAAACTTAGAAGTTAAATTTGATCTTATTTTTATTGATGCTGATAAAGAAAATTATTCTCTATATTATGATCTAGTTTTTGATAAACTAAAGTCTGGAGGAATCATCATTGCAGACAATATCCTTTGGAGCGGAAAAATTCTTGAAAAAGTTGAAAAAGATGATTATGCTACGCAATCAATAATAAACTTTAACAATAAAATCAAGAATGATGAAAGAGTTGAAAAAATTATCTTACCAATAAGAGATGGTTTAAGTTTGATAAGAAAAATTTAAAGATCTCTTTTAATCGACCCAGTTAAATCATCAATTTCGTCTTTAACACTATCTATCTGTTCCGATATCTCTTTAGTGTCAATACCCTTATTATTTGCGCTTTTTTGTATTTCAGTTTTTATTTCTTGTGTGGCATCTTTAACATGTCTAATACCTTTACCTAATCCTTTGGCAATTTCTGGAATTCTATCAGCTCCAAATAATAAAAGAATAATTAAAAAAATCACTAAAATTTCAGCTCCACTAATGAAAAATACAAACATTTATCCTTTAATTTTTGATTTAAATTTATCAAATTCTGACTCAATTTCTTTTTCTGGCCAAGAATTATTTGATGTATCAATATCCGCAGTTTCCTTGTC
>CEPJ01035539.1_pt1 | contig 11082 bp, 5 predicted proteins | sample 530561 | NCBI WGS metagenome assembly CEPJ01 (sample SAMEA2620404, study PRJEB7988) | marine metagenome | biome: marine biome (ENVO:00000447); feature: surface water layer (ENVO:00002042); material: "saline water (ENVO:00002010), including plankton (ENVO:xxxxxxxx)" | depth 5 m
ATTCGTAGCGGCAACCCAACCTAGCATAAAAGGAATTGCACCAGGTATTGCTCCAATAAAAACGGACAAAGGAGTTATAGGTTTTAAAGGCGTATAAACACATGTATATAGAAAAACAGATAATGCTGCGAAAAAAACTGTTTTGTAATTTATTAAATATAGACAAAGTAATCCAACAAGTGTTAAAAAAACAGAGATCCAGAAGGCCCTTGAGGTTGAAATTTGATTTTTTGGTAAGGGTCTGTTCTTTGTTCTGTCCATCATTGAGTCTTTGTCTTTTTCAATGATTTGATTAAATGAATTTGAAGCACCTACAATACAGTATCCTCCGACAAGGAGAAGAAAAATATTTACAAAATTGAACTCATCAGCAGCTAAAATATAGCCAGCGAGTGCAGAAAAAACTACACTAATTGCCAGGCGTGATTTTGTAAGGGATAATAATATCTTGGTGGTGAATACCATCTAAATCTTATACAAATTTAAAATAGATAGGACAGCAATAAAATTATTGAAGCTTGAATGTTATAGGAATACTAAATGGAACTCTCACCGGTCTACCTCTTTGTTTTCCCGGTGTCATTTTGGGTAATTTACCAATAATTCTTTGAGCTTCTTTTTCTAGATTTTTATCTGGTCCTCTTGTTCTAACTCCTACAATTGAACCATCTTTATCAATGATAAATTGGACAAAAACCCTACCTTGAATACCCATTTCTTGAGCAATTTCGGGGTATCTGAAGTTTTTACTAATATGTTTTTGAATGTTAGATTGAAAACAAGCTCTTCTTTGCGATTTTGGTACTCTTTCACAACCAGGATACAGGGGAACATCTTCAATAATTGCAAAAGGAACATCTATGTCGAGTTCTTCTTCCATTACCTCTACTTCCTCTACAATTTCTTCTTGATCAGTTTCAGTTGACTCAATTATGGTCTCTTCAATTTCTTCTTCATCTTCAACTATTTCAATGACCTCAGGTGCTGGAGGAGGGGGAGGTGGTGGAGGTGTTTTTAATTGCTCTGTGATTGGAATTTCCTCATCATCATCATCGTCTACATCCAAGGCTACATATCCATAACCATCATCATCATAATTCTTCCATTCAATTGCTCTCCAAGATATAAATAAAACAAGAAATAGACCAATTGCAAGGTAGAATGAACTCTTCTTATTAAGATCAGCACTTGTACTTTTTTTGGATCTCATGACGGGCTAAAATAATTTTTTTTTCAATGATACCAAAATAAAAAAACCAAATATAATACCAAATACATTTGATAATATATCAGTTAAACTGAATGATCTTCCAAAAGGAGATATATATTGTAAAAACTCCACAAAAAATGAAAACAAAATAATTAGGATTAAAATGTTTTTATAGTTGTTTTTATTAGCATAACTTAAAATCCATAAAATTGTAAAAACAGTAAATAAAAAAAAATGAATTAATTTATCTGAATAAATAGTACTTAAACTATTTGAGGAGAAAGGGTATAGAAATAGAACTAATATTATTAAAGTGTACAGCCAAGCAACTATTTTCAATTTATTGACCTATTAAAGTTTTATAAGCTTGATAGTCTAGTAAATCTGAAATCTCATCCAAGTTTGAAATTTCCATCTTTATTATCCAACCATCATCATAAGGTGACTCATTTACAAGTTCAGGATTATCCTCAAGGGCTGAATTGAACTCCAAAACTTTACCAGACATTGGAATGAAAAGATCAGAAACAGTTTTTACGGCCTCAACTGTTCCGAAAACTTCATTTTTTTTTAGATCTTCAGAAATAGTTTCAACTTCAATAAAAACAATATCTCCAAGTTCACTCTGAGCAAAATCTGTTATTCCGACTAATGCTGTATTCCCATCTATTTTGATCCATTCATGATCGTTTGTGTAACTTAAATTTTCTTTTACTTCCATATCTCTAATTTATGATTTACTTGATAATTTACAAGAATTTAATTGCCGAAATTATACCTGAGAGTAAAGCCAGATCTAATATTTGTTTGAGGGAAGGCTGTAGATATTTCATATTTTGAAAAAAGATGATCATAAAAGAAAATTGTTGAGAAATTCCTGTTAAGAGCATAGTCTGCACTAATTCTCAGCGAAAAAACTGACTGACCAGCAGAAACCTTGTTGTCATCAACATTTAAATTCCTAATAACAGTTAAATTTTTTCTAATATTAAAATCTAACTTAGTATTTAAATCGCCAATGAATCTGTTCGCGCTAGATGCAAACCTAGACCACAATTTTAGATTTCTAGCTCTATATCCAAGTCCTATTGAATATTCATTTCCCCATGATTCTGTGATTAAGTTGTTTGCCAAACTAAGAGAAACAGCCCTATCCTTAATAACATCAAATGATAATCTTAAGGAATTTTTTAACTCTAAATCAATCCTTACAAGGGGATTGAATTGCTCAACTAAATTTATATTAGAAAAAAATATTTTTGATTCATAATTTCCATTTGAATCAAAGGAATTTTCATTGTAGTTTAAATTGGATTGAAAATTATTAATTGTAAAGTTGGATCTATATGAATGTCTGAAGGATATTCTTGAAAAAATATCTTTAAAAGCCTCTGATAAACCATCGTATTGAATACTCCAGTTAATCTTGGGTTTATCACTTATTGGATTTAAGCTTACATCTTCAGCTTTTTTTCCAGTATATGCAGAAATAAATGACGGTATTAAAACTTCCTGACTATTTTTACTAAAACCAATTGGAAAGCCTTGGTCATCATATTCAATGTTAGAAACGCCTTTTTGGTTAATTAGTCTCAAAGAAATTATTTTTAAGTTTTCTTTCATCCTGTCAAATGAGTCTGATTGATCCATAGATTTTTTATCAAACGAGGTCTTCAACATATTTGATGATATTGAAAAATTTCCATAAAAATTTGGATTTAGTGCTTCATAATTAAAGTCCTCAACCCTAAAATTTTCTGAGTAATTCTTGGAATAATTTCTGTTAGCATTTAAATCGATTTTAAGGTCTTTTAGTAATTGAATTTCGGCAGAAATTTCAAACTTTGAGTTAAAGACCTGTTGAAATTGTTCATTGAACTCACTGAAGTTTGTTAGATAACCTCTTTTTGCCAATTCATATCTAATATTTTTCTGATTTCCGAAAATAAAATCAAATGAGGGTTTTGATGTTCCAAAAAAACCTATAGACGGGATATAGCCAGGGATAACTTTTCCCGCATTTTCTGAGTAGTTAAACCTTATTCTCTTTAAGCTTTTTAAAATATCTAAAAAACTATTTTTCTTATTTAAAAACTTAAAATTTCTATAAAATTTTTCAAAATTAAGACTTGCTACAATGGATTGATTGTTTGAATTTTGTATGGTACTGATGTTACCAAGTGTTTTTCCATTAGAATCTGCTATCGTGTTTAGAATATCCGATCCACTTTGCCAATTAAAATTTCCTGAATATGTATATGATGATTGAATAAAGTCAAGAAAAGGCATACTTGAAAAAGGAATAGAATAATTTAATGTTAAGCTTTGGTTAAAATAATCTGCATCTCCAATATTTAAAAAATCATCATATAAATTAAGTTCATCTCTACTTAAATTATTCCCTAAAAGATTATTTATATTGATAATATTGTCATTAGTTGCATTGTAATTCAAATTCAAAGAATTAGTTAAGTTATGTGATAGTGACATTGACCACCTAAAAAGGTAATTTGCTTGAACCATTGTTGGAATAGGAATTTGATTATCAGATGAAATACCTGAGTAATTAATTTCTCTAAATTTTTGCTTATTTAACAATCTATCAAAATTTCCTGAAAATGATAAGTTATTAGGTAATGGGTTAATGTTAATATTTTTTAAAAAATCTAAATATTTATTTTTAGAATTACCTAAAATTTTCTTAAATATAAAAACAGGTTCACTATTAAAACTGTAAGAGTATGTGCCATTAGCTCTTACCATTTTTTTATTATTATAGTCAGTCTCAAAATCGACATAATCAGTTTCATTATAAGAGTATGAAAAATTAAAGTTTTCAACGTCATAGAAGCGCTTTTTATTTTGATTATTTTTACTTTTCGACAGACCTAAAACACTAAAACTTTTTGATTTGGATATTACACTTGATTGGTTCCTTACAGAATCTTGGTTTTGAGAAACTGAAATTACTTCATCCAAAGAGAGGTCACTGTAATAACCATCATATTTTGGTTTAGTAATTTCCTTAGAAAATGTATAACTAATTGGCATTTGTACACCCCATTTTTGAGGCAAAACCTGCCCTGCATTAATATTTGATATAAAATTATATTGGCTGTAATTATCGTTATTAAGTTCATTTGGTGATTTATCAATTGATCCAAAACCTGAGGATGAAATTCTACCACTAAATGAGAAATCTGCAAAATCAGCAAGATTTGCATCAATATTTCCAACAGCAGCCCAACCACCGTCTACTTTAATATCTGATAGTCTCAATTCATTAAACCAAACTTCACCAGATATAACATCTCCAATATTAGTTGAGGGGTTTTTTAGACCTAAACTTATTGTCCTGATCCTTGCCAATGAAGGATTCCCTTTAATTGAAAATTTATATTTTTTTTCACCTGGTAAAGAACTAATTGGTGTGAATTCATCAATTAAATTTAGTTCTTCATCAAAATAAATTGTTTCAGCTATGTTAATTCTATCCTCAATTATTTTTAATTTAATTTTTAATAATTTATCAAGCTCAAATTCAATTGAATTTTCATCAGGATTCCAAACATCATCTGCTGAAAACCTTGAGGAATCACTTAAGTTAAAGCTCGTTGGTTTGAGTGGAACCTCTACCTGATAAAAATTATTGTCTACATCATCCCCAATTCTCAGGAATGCTACCAACCTTTTATCATAATCTGAATCATTTCCTGATCCAGGGAGAGGAAATTCATTTACTAAAGATTCTGCGTGAACATACATTTTAATACGCTTATAGTGTCTTAAGTCAACATCAATATTTTTATAAACAGCTCTCAAATCTTTTGGCTTTAGATTTTGAACCTTAAGAGTGAGAGATTGTTCATTTTGTCTTATTATTGAATTATTACTGTAAAGCTCTTCCCTTTCAACACCAGGGGGTAATACGTAATTCACTGGCTTTCGATTTTCATTATCTAAAATATTTACAGATCCGATTTCAAAATTTGTTTCAGCATTAAAAATATTTTCTGTGTTGAGGTTTCTTGTATATCTTTTCCAATCTGTTTTTATTAAGTCAAGTGTTGCAAACCTCAATGTAGTTTGGGATTGAAATCCATTTAAAACCATTCTGATAAATCTTATAGATTTTAAGTCTGAAATACCATTAATCCTATTAAAATAACTTGAAAAACTTGTTCCTTCATAATATTCTGGAAAAATTGGGATTTTAAATTGTAACCAACGTGAGTTGGTTGTTCCACCATTGGCCAGCTGAACATTTACGTTTTCTCTTACATCAGAAATAAAGGGGTTATTTTCTCTCGTGTTAAACTTTCTAATAGGTATCCTGTATTCAAAATAACTATTAATTTTATTCATTGTATTATCATTGTTAACATCTTCAACATCTGGTAAGTTAGTAGAACCTCTTTGATTAGATGTAGTTTGAAATGGTGAATTACCTTGAGTTCCATTATAATTTTTATACCTGTTTAGTATTGTGCCATTTCTTTCTAAATAATATTGATAATTATCTCCAGAAGGATCATTCTCATCACCATTAGAATAATAATTTTTTTCATCATCATCATCTAAACCATCATATCCTAAATCTTGTTTAATGCGCTGTGATTCTATGTTATTAAATGCATAAATTATTGACTGTGTTGAGGGTGTATTTCCCCATACTGATGATTGAAATGAATCTAAGTCCTCAACAGGTAAACCATTTTCATATTGCTTTTTTCCATCAGGTAAAATATCCTCCGAAATATTTCCCAAGTGAAAAACTATTTCACCTGTTTCGCCATCCATTAATTCTTCAGAAAAATTATCTAATATCCAAAATTGAATGTACTCCACATTAGATTTTTGAAAATTTGTGGTATTTATTTTTCTAAAAATCCCAGCCCAATTTTCATCAATTTTTTCATTGAAATTTTCTGCAAGATTATTGTTGTAAGGTCCTCTTTCGTTCGGATAATAAGTTAAATCTAAGGTTGTTTGAACTCTTGACTCACCCTGATACAAATCAACTTGAGGAAAAATTTCATCAATGTATATTCTTCTAGTTGAATTTTTTGAAATTTCATTATTATCAATATCTGATGGCTTACGTGATCCATAGAAGAGGGGGTCAATTGTGTACCATGATAATTTTGCTCTATTAAATCCTGACCTCAAATCATTATTTCCAAAATCATAACCTTTATATCCTACAGGAACACTTGAAAGTTTCCAAGACAAAAAATCTCTTAAATCTAATTTGTTTTGAGTTCCCTCAAAATCATCTAAATACACACTCGATGAACTATCATAACCCGAACTTCGAGGTTTAGAAGACTTTAAATAAGCAAATTCTGATCTCACTGAAATGTTTGAGGGTAAATCTGTATTTGTATTTGTAATCTTATTTGCCAATCTAGTTAAAAGAGGGATCTCTGAAAAATAACTAAAATTTAGTCCAAATGCTGTATTGTTTACAGGCTCAAATCCATAATTTGATTTTCTTGTTATTGATTTTTCACTAAGATTAATAAGTGATCCACCAAATTTAAATTTATCGTTAATAATATGTTCAAAATTAAGACCTGTAAATCTTCTTTTTTGTTGTGAAAAAAATGAATTACTTTCAGTTGAAATCTCAATTGGAATATTTGAATTTTTTAAAGACTCATTCAAAATTTGAACATCCCCAGTCTGGTAATTGACTAAATAATCTACGCCCTCTTGTAAAACTCGACCTCCTGCAGTAACAACAACAGAACCGTTTGGTATATTAAATTCACCCGTTGAAATTGACTGACTGTCATCACTAGCCTTATATTTTCCTCTAATATTAAATTTATTTTTTTCATCATACTTTTCTGCAGTTATTTTACCTGATGAATAAAGCTCGTTGTATACGTATTTCAATTGATTATCATTGTAAGTCGTGATGTCATTGTAATTTTCATTTGAATTACTCCTAAGTTTTTCAAAAATAAACTCTCCAAAAGGCTCAACTTGAGGAAATATTAGTAATCCATTAGACTGATTTACAGTAACTCCATCAATTACATCAAAAAAACCATCTCCCTCAAAAACATAATTTCCAGATGAGTCTAATTTGTCTAACTCGAATACGTTTAAAAGTCTTACTTTGTCCAAATTGTCTGGCCAAATTGATTGATCATTAGGTTGTATGTAGTTTAAAGGTGCAGGATTTGAATAAAAAATATCCAATTTAAAGTCAGATGAACTAAAATCATAACCTCCGAGGTTATAAATATTTTTCATCATTAAGTTCCATACTGGTTGTTGTACGTTTGTAATAGTACTTTTCAACATTTTGAGAATTAAATTATTTGTGCTAATTGTTGTATCGTTGTCTGAGATAGAGAAATCTCCCTCATTTGAAAATTCACCAACTTGAAAAACGTTTCCATTAATTGTATACTGGAAAGCAACGGCAACAACTTCATCGTTCTCAAGTGGCTGATTCAATGAAATATAACCCAGTTTATTATCAAAATCATACTCCGATTCATCTAATTTTCTTGCATTTTCTAAAACCTCATAATCGAATCCCTCCCTTATTAAATTTCCATAATTTGAAAATCCATTTGTGAGGGATGATATATTTCTAATTTGTTCATTTAAAAAATTTTGACCAATATTTTTTGGATCAAAATTATTTAATGAATTGTCAGGGTTTTGATTAATAGCACCGATAAAAAAATCAGGTGCAAAGTCATCAACAGCTGTAAACTGAGGAAAATTCTCACCTAGGTCTTGGAAAGCAACTAGGTTTCTAACATCATCAGTCTCTGAGCTTCTATTTGTTATCCAAACTTCAATTCTTGTTATATTAACTGGTGAATTTATATATGGATAATTTTTAAGAAACTTATCGTAATTCAATTTAAAATAGTGAGCAAGGAAAAAATGTTTGTTGCTTTCATAGTCAAGGGGAAAGAATGAAAATTCATTAATTGAGCCACCAGAGGAACTATTTAATGTATTTGATTGAGATCTTTGTTCGGCAATTACAGCATCGATCGTAGTTCGACCAAGCTTAAGTTGTGTTTTAAATCCAAAAAGACTTTGAGCACCACTTATTAATGAACCACTCAAGGGCATGCTTACATTACCTAATTCAACTTTTTGAATGATATCATCCTCGTTGGGAGTGTAATCGAGTTTCAAAAGATTTTGAAAATCAAAATTTGATTGAGAATCATAATTAGAATTTATTTTAAACTTTGATCCAATAGTTCCATTCAAACTCAATGATAAAGCCTGATTAAAATCTAGACTTATATTACTTTGGTTTCTTACGGGGATTGAGGGGTTGTCTCTTTTTGTATATCTGGCTCCAATGTCAATTGCGACTGAACCTTGAGGATATAGTTCAATTTCATTTCCTCCGAAAAGAGTTTCGAAAAAATTTGAATTTAAATAAAGATTAGGGACAAGATTTTTTTTATCCTCTTGTCTTTCTGGATCTTCAAGAATTTTAATCTGATCTCTGAAATAATTTTTTATTATTAACGATCTGTATAATGTTCTGAATTCATCCGATGTTAAAATTAAAGGCGTGTTTACGTTAAAATCCCCAATTTTAGGTTGATATATATAAGAATCAGTCTCAGTATCATAGACATAATTATTTATGTAGTTGGGAAGTTTTTTCAAATTAAAATCACCCATATAAATCGTATTATTTAAAGTATCTAATTTTATGGTTGTCTGAGCCTCAACTCTGGATACAAAAAGAAACAGTGGAAAAAATAAAATGAGAAATGATTTCTTTCTATTTAAAAAATAATTAATCAACTTTTATAATTTGTTTAAAGCCTTTTTAATTAAACTTTCAACATCTATGCCTGGATTTTCATTATAAATTTGACTAACAACTTTATTGGTTTGTTTATTGGAATAACCCAAAACCTCTAGGGCAGAAATTGCTTCACTGACTGAGGAATTTTGGATTAAGTCTTTCGTTTGATCATCACCAACTAAATTAAGTTTGTCTCTTAATTCTAATATAATTCTTTGAGCTGTTTTTGATCCAATACCCTTTATAGATTGTATAAGTTTAACATCTCCATTAGAAATTGCAGAAATTATTTCATTAGGACTTAGTGATGACAACATTGTTCTTGCTGTACTCGCACCAACACCTGAAACAGAAATTAATTTTACAAATAGAAACCTTTCAGACTTCTCAAAAAACCCATAAAGTGAATGAGAGTCTTCTTTAATAATTTGATGAGTAAAGAGTTTAATATTCTCGTTATTTCCTAATTTTGAAAATGTGTTTAAAGATATATTTATAGAGTAACCTATTCCATTAACTTCTATTACTACCTCTGTCGGTGATTTTTCAATTAAAAGTCCTTTTATATGCGCTATCATTTTAAAGGTTTCTGGATTGGGCATCAACAACAGCTATAGCAGACATATTAATTATTTCGTCTACACTCGCTTTTAATTGCAATATATGAACAGGTTTAGCCATTCCCATTATAATTGGGCCAATAGAAAGTGCTCCATCAATTTCTTTAATTACTTTATAAGTTATGTTCGCCGAATCTAAATTAGGGAAAACTAAAATATTTACCCTTTGACCGGCTAGTTTTGAAAAATCAAACTTATTTCTTAGCATTTCCCTGTTTAGAGCAAAATCAGATTGTATTGGTCCATCAACGATTAAATCAGGAAAGCTTCTTTTTATAAATTTAACTGCTGCACTCACTTTGTTAGACATTGAGTGATTACTTGAACCAAAATTTGAATATGAAAGCATGGCAACCACAGGCTGAAAACCAAACATTTTTGCTGTTTCAGCAGTCATTTTAGCTATATATCCCAGTTCATTATATTTTGGGTTAATATTTATTGAAGTGTCGGCCAAAAAAATAGGTCCCTTGCTAGTAATCATCAAATTGGTAGCTGCCACTTTACGGACTCCATCTGCCTTTCCAATGACCTTTAAAATGGGCTTCACTACCTCTGGATAACTTCTTGAATATCCTGAAATTAATGCATCAGCCTCTCCTAATTTTACCATCATAGATGCATAGTAGTCTCTTCTTCTCATTAACTGTTCAGCCTGACTCAATGTCAAACCTTTATCCTTTCTTTGATTAAAAAATATTTTGGCATATTTCTTTATTTGTTTTTTGGATTTATCTATACTCAAATCGATAATTTTCAATTCTTTTGAAAAACCTAACTCTAATTCTTTTATCAACTTCTTTATTCTTTTAATTCTCCCTATTAAAATCGGTATTCCAATGCCTTCATCATACACTGTTTGAGCTGCTTTTAAAACATCCAATCTATCAGCTTCGACAAATACAATTTTTTTTGGATTTTGTTTTGCTTTAGCAATTAACAACCTAGTTATCCGGTTGTTGTTTCCAAGCCTTGATTCAAGCTCCTTTTCATATTTTCCCCAGTTGTCAATCTTTATTTTCGCTACTCCCGATTCAATTGCTGCTTTAGCTACACTTAGCGGTACAGTGGAAATTAATCTTGGGTCAAATGGTTTTGGAATTATATAATCTCTTCCAAACATTAATTTTTTTTCTTTGTAAACGACATTAACAATTTCTGGAACAGGTTCTTTTGCAAGTTTTGCAAGGGCGTAAACAGCTGCCATTTTCATCTCCTCATTAATCTTTGAGGCTCTAACATCAAGGGCTCCCCTAAAAATAAATGGAAAACCCAAGACATTATTCACTTGGTTTGGATGGTCACTTCTACCTGTTGCAATGATAATATCATCTCTAGTTCTTTTAGCGACCATGTAACTGATTTCAGGATCAGGGTTAGCCATTGCAAAAACAATTGGGTTTTTTGCCATTGACAAAAGCATTTCTTTTGTCATCATATTTGCC
>CEPJ01033997.1_pt1 | contig 11070 bp, 9 predicted proteins | sample 530561 | NCBI WGS metagenome assembly CEPJ01 (sample SAMEA2620404, study PRJEB7988) | marine metagenome | biome: marine biome (ENVO:00000447); feature: surface water layer (ENVO:00002042); material: "saline water (ENVO:00002010), including plankton (ENVO:xxxxxxxx)" | depth 5 m
CCATGAGCAAATCCGTTGAGGGCAAAATCTCTTTTCCATCCGTCTTTCATGGCATTCAATTCGGTTGCCGTGACGTTCGGATCATGTCCGTTGACGCCGACTGCGAGTCTCGCGTAAGCCGAAGAGAGGGCGGAACGCTTGGCTTTGGTGGATTCCAGGGAATTGGCAAATTCCACCGCTTCAAGGGGATTCTTGTCGAAGACACCACTTTCAATCACTCGTTGGGCCGTACCGGCTTGCAATTCGGGTTCCTTGTATGAGCTCACCCACTGCTTCAGGGTTTCCTTATCCCTTCCCTGGATGACCCGTTCGGTGAATTCACGGGTTAGGGACTCCGCCTTTCCCTTGTCTTTTTCAAGGAAGTGATCGATCAGATCGTTGGCGTTCTCAACTTGAAGATTCCCAACGTTGCCATCGGAATTCCTGAGAACCTCATCGATCATACCGCTGGAGAATTGATCCATAAGCGGGATTTCCCGAGAGTTGGTTTTTTCCAGGTAATTTTGGACCTGGGGAGATTTGAGGTCCAGGTCGGCATAGTAATCGAACATTTCCTGCGGACTTCCCTTAGCCCATCCCTTGAGGATCTTGGTGAAAGCCGGGTCTCCCTCCTTGAGCAGATCCTCGGCTACGGTTTTCCCTCCGACTTCTCCGACTTTCATCCAGAACTTTTTCTGAAAATCTCCACCTAGCGGCAGTTTCTTCTCCGCATAGGCAAGGGCCAGAGTCTCTCTGGCCCGTTTCCAATTCCCGACGTTCAGGGAATTGAGAAAATCCCGGGGAGAGGCTTCCCCTTTCAAAAACTGATCGAGCTCCCTCTTCCACTTGGGATCCGAAACAAGCTTTGGCTGAGGCTTGTCGCCGGGGGCTTGTGGGATTTCATCGGGTGATTCCGCTAAAGACGATCTCTCAACCTGGGGATCCGTTGGAGGAGGCCCGTTCGGGTCACGGACAGGGGATGATGGGGGGGATTGGGCGATATCCTTTCCAAGCTGCTCGAGCTCGGCGATCAGTTGTGCGGTTTCTTGAACGAATGCGTCTTCCACTCCCTCGGATGCGGGTTCCTTATCGGAATGGGTAAGAAAATGGAAGAGTGGGATGACCAGTAGGGCTGTCCCTGCCAAAGCCGTTTTTTTCCAACTCAAATTCACGGTGTGAAAGTAAGAGGAGGTTTTCTTCAGGTCAAACGTTAGCTCAGGGCGAAGAAAAGATTATTTTGGCAGAGGGAGAAGTCTTAACGGATCGATTGATCGCCGTCGGGGTTTTCGTTGGTTACCGAGCTGTAGAACTTACCCAAGGTGGTAAGCTTTCCACTTTGGTCAAAGAGGGAGGAGCTCGTTCCCACGGCCTCATGGATGCCGAAGGAGAACCAGGCGTATCCGGCAATCCAGTTTTGTTTTTCCATCCAGGGGAGTACGTTTTTCATGAATTTGAGAACCTCTTCCGGGGAATGGCTGTTCTGCCCGACGGTCTTGGCCCCCCAATCGGCGACCGCGAACTCCGATACCAGCAAGGGCCGCCGGCCATACGCCTCGTAGACTTGAGCCATCCGTTCTTTGAATGCTCTTGGGCTGGTGGCGCCATACCAATGAACCCCGATATAATCGATGCGATAGTTTCGCTTGTCCGCCTCACGCATGAAATCTCGCATCCAAGTTCCGCGCACGCCCTGCGTGCTGTCATCGACGTCGCTCAAGGGATTCGCGCAGGCGGGACTGCACAGGGGAACGCCCAATTCCTCCAGCACGGGCCAGTACTTCAGGGCGTCCTGGTAGGGCATGTTGGCCTGCTCCTTCTTGTCCGGCTCATTGAAACCGAGTACGCGTTTGGTCACGCCTGACTGAATCTGGGGAACGATGTGCTTGCGGACGGATTGAACGAAGCCGTCCATGCCCCAAGCTCCCCAAGCCATGGGCATGAATTCCATCTTCGAAGGTTGTTCCTCGACGAGTTCCATCCCCCAAGAATAATTCCAGTAGGAGCGGGTGGCTTGGATTTTGGGCAGGTTTTCCTCCACGCTTCCGCTTTGGTTGCTTTTCCGCAAGGTGAAGCAGATGCCTTTCTTGCCATCAAGGGCGAGGTTTGCGGGAAGAGGGTCCGCGTCGATGGAAACTTCCGTCTGGCTGCCGGGAGTAAGCTCCGCAATCCGGTCGCGGGCGGCGAAGGCGGGTTGCCACCACCATCCGGCCTTGTCCCAGCATTGTCCGTAGTTGAAGTCCGCAATCAGGGTGTAATAGGCGGCCAGGGCGCCATCCCGATCCCCTTTCTTGTAAAGAGCTTCACCCTTCAGGTAGGTGATGGTGGCGAGTTCGTTGAGCGTGGCGTATCCTTTGGCCTCGTCCTTGCCGGGGAGTTTGGTGATCTGGTTGTTGGCCTTTCGGGCGCTTTCTCCCCAAGTTCGGTTGGCCTGGTTGGCGAGCCTTTCCACTTCGTTCCAATCCTTTTTGCCCATGGCTCCCCAAATCTTTGCGGTTACCTGCCATGCCTCTTCGGCCAGACAGGTATGCGCGGGCATTAGGAATTGGGCCATGCATGTGGTGGAAAGGAGTAGGCTTTTGCGAAAGTTCATCATCTTTGAAGGGTTATGAGCAATCGGACTGTCCGGGAAAGACAATCGGAAATTATTTTGGATTGTGCGGGCGAAGACGAATACTCTCATGAAAATGAAATCGCTCAACCCTTAATTTGAAAAGGTTGGCTTAAAAATCTTCGTGACTTGAGTCCCAAAAGGGAAAAGGAAAGAGAAGGTTAAAGGCTTTGCTTTGTTTGAATTTTGACTTACAAATTGCCATAGATGAATGGATTCTTCGAAATTCGCCTAAGTCATCGCAGAAATCAGACGACTATTTTTGAAGAAAAAACCTAGACAAACAAAAGACCTAAATGCATGAGAGGCGATCATTCCCTGAATAACAAGTGATCATTGCAGGAAGGTGTCTTGTATCATGAAAATGATGAAATCAGACAGAAATGGGTAATGAATTTGTAGAACTATCTTTTAATTTCATTTTTATGTTTTCAACTACATGCTCGGCGTCCTCGGCGACACTTAGAAATCTGCCGGAACCCCAAGTGTGCAACCAATTGAGTCCTAAGAAATAGACTCCCTGAGCTTCACTGATTCCTCTGTTGTGACGCGGTCTGCCTCGCGAATCAAGACAATCGATATTCAACCACGAATAATCTGCGACAAAGCCCGTGCACCAAAGAATTGAGGTAATGCCAGAATCAAACGCATTGACGTGAGTGATCTCCTTTGGAGGACGCCATAATTTTTCAAATGTGGGTTTCTCCGGGACGTTCAATTTCAGATCAGCAATATAATTGTCAATCATTGAGCAAATTCGCAGGTAACTTTCGTCAGCCCTGTCTAGGTTTTCCTCTAAATTCGGAGAAAAATAAATGTCCGAACCTTCAATGTCTCGTACGGTTCCATAAAGTTGAAGCCCGTTGGAGGCGTACTCACGCAGGTCGATTTCATGACCGCCATCCCGTCCTGACAAATAGTGATTAGTCTTTGCTTCCGTAGCCTCAGGGTTGGGTTGTTTGTCAATGGGAACCGCATACTCTCCAATCTCATACAACCAATCCGTTGCATCTCTTCCACGGTAGATTCGAGGGCTCCGCGGAGCGGCTCCAACGGAAAGGCTAACTTCTCTATCAGCCAGCCAGAGATCTTCCATCATTTGAACACCTGACTGCCCAGTGCCTACAACAAGGCAAATGCCTTTGGGAACGTCGGAAGGTCTTTTGTAAGCTTTTGAACTTATTTGGGTAATTCGGGGATCTAGTTTGGAAGCGAAATCCGGTTTTATCTGACGGTCGTAGGAACCAGTCGCTAAAATAACGGATGAGCTAATCCAAAGGCGGTCAGAAGATTCGATTTCAATCTTACCGTCAGCTCTGGCTTCAACTCTTTGGACGGTAATGCCTTCGCGAATGGGAGGATTGAATGACTTGGCGAAGCCTTCCAGGTAATCCACAATCTCATCTCTGGGCATGAAACCGTTGGGATCCTTACCGCCATACTCCCATCCGGGTAGACGGCACTGCCAGTTGGGTGTTACGAGGCAAAAGCTGTCCCAGCGGTCTTTTTTCCAAGCGTGGAAACGCTCCGAGCGTTCTAATACCACATGATCGATCCCGGACTTGCTAAGGTAGTAGGAGGCGGACAACCCAGCCTGACCACCCCCTACGACAACGACTGATGCGAACTCTTGTCTCTTATCCTTCACTTCATGCAAATACAAGTGACTGTTTCCTCAGGTTTGAAAGACTTTGCCGCCGTCACAATTCTAGAGATCTGACTATCGGCTGAAGTGCAGCGAAAACCGTATTTTTCCATGACACGTTGGGAAGCCAGCTCCAATCCGTCGTTACTCAGTTTTACGAAATCTTGCACAGGGTAAGACTTTCCAACTTCCAGAAAGTTGAGAATGACCGTTGAAGGGGAGTAACACTTTTCAATTTCTCCATCAGGCCACTTTACTGTGAATGATACTTCAGGCATTTTAAATTCAAAGCCCAAGATAAGGTTCCGTCGAATGATTCCAAACCAAGTGCCGTTCACCTTTGCAGAACAGATGAAGAGATGTTCCTTCGACGACCTGACCAATTACGCGGGCATCGATTTCTCGGCTATGGAAAGCGCTTGTTATTGATTCGGACTTATCAGGCCTTGCCGCCAAAAGAAACCCATAACTTGGAAATGCCCCTAGCCATTTTTCCAATTCTCCGTCTGGACTTTTAATTGATTCAAGATCAATCTCTATGCCTACCTTCGAGCATTCTGCAAGCATCAAGGCGGTACCTACAATACCCCCTTGGCTGATGTCTTTTCCAGCTGTGAATAGCCCTCGCTCCGCCATGGATGGAAGAAGCTCACAATCCTTTCTTAGCCTTTCTCCGGGAACCTGTAGAAAAGCGGCAAAATTCTTACTTGCACCAACGTAAGAACCTCTCTGATCAGTAGCAGCGATGAGTGCGTCACCCGGTTTTGCCTCAAAACTCGTTATCAAAGATTCAGCTTTTCCAAATATAGTTGCTGCAAGTTGCGGACGGTCGGTATTAAAATTCGTGTGCCCTCCCACGATGGGAATTCGATAAGCCTTCGAGGCCTCGCTCATCCCTCTTAAAATTTCGCTTGCTGTATTTCGGTTGGGTGCCCAAACCGCATTGGTCAAACCAGTGGCTCTTCCTCCCATTGCAAGAATGTCAGAATGATTCACCATAACTGCGCACCATCCGGCAAACCACGGTTCGGCGGCAACAAACTCGTTCATAAATCCCTCCATGGCAACGAGTTGCCATCCATTTTTATCGGGGATGGCAGCCGCATCATCTCCTGGGAAACCGATGCTTTTCCTCGTCAATCCGAGTTCGGAGCAGGTGTGGTTGATATCTTTTTTGCCTAAGAGATCCGGATTTTTAGCGAATGCTGCGGCAATTGAAGCGGGGCTAATCATGCAGCCTTCTTTTTACTTAGTGTGATCCAACCCCTGCATGGATTCGAGACGATCCCAAAGGCCTGAAGATTTGCCTTCATCTTGATGTGGGTTTGCCCATGTAATTCAAGGCTTTCCAACTCTTCCCAATTCAATCGTTTGAATAGTGGAACGTTTCGGAGTTGTACGTGAGCAAGAAAAAGATGACATCCGTAGTGGCGGGCAGTACCGACAGCAAACCGAATGAGTTCGGGACCCAAGAGACCAACACGACGATGGCTCACAGCGACAGATAGGCGAGAACCCCACCAGACTCCTTTTTCCGGTTCGTGGATTCGAACCGTGCCGACCACTTCGTAGGCTTCCGATGCAAGGGTCGAAATGGCTACGATTGGCATCATATCTTTATCAATTTCATCTCGATCATGGTATTCAAAGATTCCTTGTTCCATAACGAACGTGCGGTAACGAAGTTCATCGGAACCAAGAAATTCCCAAGGTTTTGTGGCTTTGCGTATCAGAAAATCCGGAGAAATGAAGCCCTTTGTTTTTTTAATCAGCATGCCATGGATTTTTGTTTACTTAAAATCTTGATCCTTTCGAAGGCGGATAGCGCCGAACAAGCTCCACATTTTCCGCATCCAGCTTTGATCATATCGGAGCTCATGCCTGAACGAAGTATCATCTCCGCCAAGGGTTCGAGAACTGCCTTCATGAAATCAGGTGAAGGGGGAGGGTGACTTTCAAGCGAAGTGCCGGAGACAGGCACAAAAGGAACTACGAAGGGGTACACTCCCATAGATGTAAGTTTCTCGCAGGTTTCAAGAATTTCCTCCACGGTGTCTCCCAGACCTGCGAGAATGTAAGTCGAAACCTGTCCCCATCCGAAAACTTCGACCGCAACGGAAAAACTTTCGAAATACCTATCGAGAGAAACCTCGGATTTTCCAGGCATGATTTCCTTTCTCAAGATCGGATTCACGACCTCAAGATGCATACCCAAACTGTCAATGCCCGACTCTTTCATACGGACATGCCAGAGATCGTCACTCGGTGGTTCGCATTGAGCTTGCAGTGGAAGATCAACGGCTGCCCGAATGGATTTCGCGCAATCGGATAAAATGCGTGCTCCGCGATCTTCGCTTGAAGGAGTGCCCGTCGTCATAACCATGTGTTTTACACCGTCCAGCAAGTAAGCTGCTCGGGCAACTTCGGCAAGCTGTTGCGGGCTTTTTCGCGCAATGGTTCGACCAGCCGCCAAGCTTTGCCCGATTGCACAGAATTTACAGGTGTTTTTCTTGGATTGATAACGTATGCAGTTTTGCATGACGGTGGTTGCCAGAACGTCCTTGGAATGTAGTTGAGCAATGTGGCCGTAGGGAACGCCATCAGCAGTTGAAAGATCAGTGAACTTTGCCTTTTGGGGAAAATGGACCTCACAAAAAAAAACGTCATCCTTGAAGATTCGGGCCGAACCATCTTCAGACGGAACCTCAATTAGATAGGGGGAATCGAATGCACTTGCGGTATGGACTGGCACCATGACCGTCAATCCATCAATGGTGAGAGCCTTATGGTCCGTAGGGCCTGCTCCTCCTCGACGGCTTTTGGCCCCGGCTCTGGGATCCAATAATCGGACTCCACGAGTCTGCAAATCCGTTATTATTTCAGCGGCTTGCATGAGCGGAAGATTGGGGTTGCTCAGTTTTCGGCTTGGTATGATCGGGTAGTACAGATCGCGTTTCGGCAGGAGCGCGGTTATGATAAAGCGAAAGAAGCTCCGGACGCGCATAATGACCGACCGAGTCTAACATTCTCTTGCGTTTCGTTATAAGGTTGAAATCGAGATCCGCGTACAAAATGCCCTCACCTTCGGTAATAGGAGGTGCAAGATGGCGCCCCTCCGGAGAGATGATGCAAGTCATACAGCCCTTTCTAAGAGTTTTCCTTAGAGATTCGTCTGGACTCAGACTTTCAATTTGTTCCTCGTTTAACCAGCCCGTGGCGTTCACTACAAAGCAACCTGACTCCAGCGCATGATGACGCATAGTCACTTCAATTTGTTCGCTGAAAATGGGTCCTACCATGCTGCCGGGAAACTGGGCGGCGTGAATTTGCTCGTGTTCGGTCATTAGGGCATAGCGAGCAAGCGGATTGTAATGTTCCCAACAGGCAAGAGCTCCCACTCGGCCGAAGCGAGTCTGGACTACCCGAAGGCCGGATCCGTCTCCCTGTCCCCAAATCATGCGTTCGTGATAAGAGGGTGTGATTTTTCTTCTCTTAAGAAGGAGCGAACCATCGGCGTCAAAGATCAACTGCGAATTGTAGAGAGTACCATGATCACGTTCGTTTATGCCAAGAACAACAACAACTTCATTCTCCAAGCATTTTTTGGCAACCAATTCGGTTTCCTCGGAGGGTACCTTAACTGCCTGCTCATATAACCTGATGTGCTCCTTCCCTTGACTGACTGGAGGAGTGACGAAAGAGAAATAAGGATAATAGGGAATAAAAGTTTCTGGAAAAACAATGAAGTTCGCACCGTTGGACGAGGCTTCTTCAATGGCATCCAGAACCAACTCCGTAGTAGCTGCTCGGCTGCTCAAGTTGGGGGCGATCTGTATTGCTGCTGCCTTGATCATTGGTGGTCAGGAAGCGTAGAAACTTTAAGGTTTAAACCAACCTTAGATAAGTTGCTTAATCAAACGGTCCAAGTATCAACAATGAAGGCATTGTCTCGGGCGTGGATTAGGCTCAAATCCAGAACATCCTGGGGTGCAATCGGTATGATTCCAGGCAAAAGGGAAGGTTCGCCGTGACCGTACAAAGCCTGCAAAGCGAAACGACAACAATATACCTTACCACCTTCACTCATAAATTTCTTGAGGTTGTCGGCAAAGTTTTGATGGCCCGGAAAGGCTGCGTCTCCGAGAGTGGGAAATCCGCGTTGCAAGCCGAGTGTTACTCCAGGACCGTAGAGCAGAATCGAAGTTTCAAAGCCTTTCCGATTGAGCCGGATGGCGTTTAGCATGTTTACCAAACCGATCGATCCTTCGAATGCTACTGTATGAAACTTGACCAGTGCCTTTTGACCTGGTTCGGCTTGAACGTCTTCAAAGACTTTTTCCTCATAATCTACGAATACGTCTCCGTCTTTATGTTTTTCTAGTGTAATTTCTGGCATTTGTTATCTCCAATTGGGGTGAATGGTTGAGTAGATAATCCAAGGTGGCAATTCGCGTGCCAAAGATTTGCAGTCTATTGAAAAAGACTAAATCCTGCAGCCAGTTTAAATTTTTGCTAATGAGCTGAATCGATCTCACTCATTTACAGAAAAATTTAGTCAGGGATGACCTTAGCTTGAATGTAGGTATATTGGTCAATCTTCGTGACTGGAGTCCCTAAAGGGAAAAGGAAAGAGAAGGTTGAAGGCTTTGCCTTGTCTGAATTTTGACTTACAACTCCCTTTCGGTTGAGGGGAATCGTTTGCGGAGACTGCTGTCGATGGGTTCGGCTTTTCGGCGGCTCCACCATTCGGATGCCCGCTTGGGGTCGTAGGATGGATTGGGGATGGGCAAACGGGCGAGTACTTCATTTCTCCACTCTAGGAGCTTTCGTTTCAGATCGGCAACCTTACCTTTTCTTTCCCCGGCCAAGTTGATGGATTCACTGAGGTCAATGGCGATATGGTAGAGTTCGAGATCATCGGTGCCATCGAGGTATTCGATCAGTTTCCAATCCCCTTCGCGAATGGCGCTTGCGGGACGGTCATGGTGATAATGGGGGTAGTGCCAATGGATTGCCTTCCGCTTAAGCTTGGCCAGTGGGTTTTGCAGAAGAGGAAGCAGGCTGAGCCCGTCCATGGTCTGGTTTCGGGGCAGACTGCCATCTCCGACCTCCACGAAGGTCGGATAAAAATCATAGGAAATCGTCGGTTCGGAACAAGTGGTTCCCGCTTTGATTCGCTTGGGATGCTTAACGATCAGGGGTACTCTGATTCCTCCCTCATGAAGGGAGCCTTTCTCCCCCTTGAGCGGAGTCAGATCGCTCACGACGTCATCAACGCGTTCATCGTAATCGTAGCGTTTGTTCAAGCCGCCGTTGTCCGAAGTGAATACCACCATGGTATCGTTGGTTAGTCCCAGAGCGTCCAATGCCCGAACGATTCTTCCGACCTGGTCATCCACTTCCTCGACCAGTCCGGCGTAGACCGGGTGGGGGAGGGAACGATTTCTTTGCTTGGCCCGCTTGCGGTACTTATCGACCAATTCGGATTTGCTGGCGAGCGGTACGTGAACGGCATAGGGGGAAAGTATGAGAAAGAAAGGCCTTTCCCTGTTCTTGCGGATGAAGGATTCGCACAATTCGGCCTCGTAATCCGTCCGGAACTGATCCGGAGCAGGTTTTTCGATCGTGGGATCGGTTGCCTTGAAGCGACCCGGTAAGTGCGGTCCATTGATTTCCGCGGCAAAATCATAGCCCTGCTTGTCCGGACCGAACTTGTCTCCCCGTCCGAGGTGCCACTTCCCGACGTATCCCGTGACGTAACCGGCTTGCTTCATCGATTCCCCAACCGTGACCACGTCCAGAGGAAGTGCCATGGTTGTCTGGGGGTTGATGACCCGTTCGAATGGACGCCAGTGACCGGGTATATGCGCGGTGATTCCGATTCGGGCTTGGTTCTGTCCGCTTTGCACGGCGCAACGGGTAGGTGAGCAAACCGCTCCCGCCGCATAGAAGTCGGTAAAGCGCATGCCGTCCTTGGCCAGTTGATCGATGTTGGGCGTATCGATGAAATCGTTTCCGTAACAGCCGAGGTCTCCCCATCCGAGGTCGTCGATGAATATGAAGATGACGTTGGGGCGGACTTGTGTTCCCGCCCGGGCCCAGTTTGCCGAAGCTAGGAGTAAAACGCCAAGTAGGAAGCTTTTCACTTTCATTTGATTGGTTGAGGCCTTAGTTCGGCATCCCCTCTCACCGGAAATAGGGCGTCCTCCGTTTCCAATTGCCTACTCATCAAACGAATCATTTCATTGGTTTTCCCAGTGTTTCCAAGAGCAAGATTTTTGGTTTCGTAGGGATCCTTTCTCAAATTGTACAATTCATATTTGGGTAAGGGCTTTTTGCTCTTTCTTTTTCCTTCACCATCGAGATATCGATAAATCAGTTTCCAGTCCCCCTTGCGAAAGGAGGTGAAATGGGAGCTCCGGTGCGAATGTGGAAAATGGCACATGAATTGATCGGTTCTTTCCTTATTGATTCTTCCGGAGAGTTGGGGCAGAAGGCTCACGCCATCGACCTGATGCTTGGCGGGTGGGGTGGTGTTGGAGGCGTCCAAGATCGTAGAAAATATATCCATCACCGTTCCGATCTGCTCATGGTGGAGATGGTTGCGGGCGATCTCAAAGGGATTGCCTTGCCCAGTCTTTGCCCAGCCGGCAATGAAGGGAACCCGGATTCCACCTTCGTAGCAGGTTCCCTTTTTTCCACGGAGCGGAGCGGAGCTGAAATAGCCATAAGTGTCTCCCAGCGGCGCGTCGGATCCGTTGTCGCCGACGAAGAGCATCAGGGTATCTTCAGCCACTCCCTGCTCTACGACGTGATCCATGAGGTCACCCAGTGATTT
>CEPJ01003468.1_pt1 | contig 11068 bp, 8 predicted proteins | sample 530561 | NCBI WGS metagenome assembly CEPJ01 (sample SAMEA2620404, study PRJEB7988) | marine metagenome | biome: marine biome (ENVO:00000447); feature: surface water layer (ENVO:00002042); material: "saline water (ENVO:00002010), including plankton (ENVO:xxxxxxxx)" | depth 5 m
AATATTAAGGTTCTGGATGTAGGTTGTGGGGGAGGATTACTATCAGAGCCTATGTGTAGATTGGGTGCAGAAGTAACTGGAATTGATGCGTCTGACAAAAATATTAATATTGCAAAAATCCATTCAAAAAAAAATAATCTTAAAATTAATTATTTTTGTTCATCTCCTGAAAATTTTAAAATTAAAGAAAAGTATGATGTTATACTTAACATGGAAATTGTTGAGCATGTGGAAGATATTAATAATTTTTTAGAAGCTTGTTCAAAACATTTAAAAAAAGGTGGTATAATGTTTATAGCAACATTGAATAAAACTTTAAAATCATATTTATTCGCAATAATAGGAGCAGAATATATTTTAAGATGGCTTCCAATTGGAACGCATGAATGGGATAAATTTGTTAAGCCAAAAACACTGATAGAAATATTAAGGAAAAAAAATTTCAATTTGGAAAAACTTGATGGTATGAAATTTAATCCTTTAAAAAATAGTTGGAACTTAAGCTCTGATAAAAATGTAAATTATATTGCAAAGTTTATTAAAAGTTAATTACTTGAATCTTCTATCCATGGAATAATATCAGTTTTTATGCCTTCTTCCTTAAGTTCATTAATTTCCTTTTTTGTAGCAGTGCCATAAATACCCTTACTGATCTTTTTCTCGTTATAATGAATTGCTCTTGCTTCATAAGCAAAATTTTTTCCAACATAATCAAAATTACTTTTAATAAACTTTTGATATTCATTTATTTTAATTTTAAATTCTTTATATTTTTTTATTTCTTGACTTGAAAAATCTTTGTTTTCTTTATTTATCAATTTAGGTGCCATAATAGACTTCTCTATCTTAAAAGAATTACACTCAATACAGTTTAAATATCTCTTTTTTTTTAATTTTTCATATTCTATTGAAGAGCTGAACCAACTATCAAAATTAGCATCACAATTTTTACATGTTAGATTATATTTAATCATTGTATTTATATAATTTCATTATTTTACAATTCAACATATTAACTACGGTAATCAGCGTTTATATCTATATATTTTTTTGTCAAATCCATTGTATAAACAGTAAAATTTTTTGAACCACTGCTAATATCTATTTCTAAATCGATATTTTCATTTTTCATATATTCAGCTGCTTCATTTTCTTTATAATTGGAATTTAATTTTCCATTTTGTATAATCAAAATTTTTCCAATTCTAATACTCAATTTATCTAAATTAATTATTATTCCAGACTTACCTATTGCCATTATAATCCTTCCCCAATTTGGGTCTTCACCAGCTAAAGCTGTCTTCACAAGTGGTGAGTTTGCAATAGAAAAAGATATTTTTTTTGCATCTTTTTCTGTTTTACAGTTTTTAACGTTTATCGAAACAAATTTAGAAGCTCCTTCACCATCTGAAACTATTCTTTTTGCTAAATTTAGTAAAACAGATTTTAGAGATTCATCAAATTTTTTTAATTTTTCATCATTTGAATTTTTAATTCTTGGATGTTTTGCTTTACCTGTTGAAAAAATTGATAGCATATCGTTCGTACTTGTATCACCATCGCAACTTATTGCATTAAAAGTTGAAACTATATTTTTTTTTAATAACTTTTTTAAAATATTATTCGGAATATCAGCATCAGTAAAAATGTAACCAAGTGTAGTAGCCATATTTGGTTGTATCATCCCAGATCCCTTAGCTATACCAAAAATTTTTACTTTAGAATTTCCTATTTCAGTATCCTCCATTGCCATTTTAGGCTGAGTGTCAGTTGTCATTATGCCTAAAGCAGCTTTCATCCATATGTACTTGTTTTGAGTATAGTTAATTTTTTGAACGAGTTCAGGAATTTTAGAAATTATAAGTTGCTCTGGAAACTCTTCACCAATGGTACCAGTACAACCAAAAATTATATCTTTAAGTCTAATTTTTTTTGGATTTTCTTCGTCTTCTTTTTGTTTTTCATTTAACTTTTGAGTTAATAACTCAGCAATTTTCTCTAAACTTTTATATCCTTGTTTACCTGTAAAACAATTAGCGTTTCTAGTATTAATTAAAAGAGAAAAAATCTTATTGCTATTTTGTTTAAGATTCCATTTTATATTTTCAGATACAATTTTTGACTGAGTATAAACTGACGAATAATTAGCGCCATCTCTAAAATAAAACATAACCAAATCATCTCTATTATTTCCGTATAAATTTGCACTCACAGTAGAAACAGAAACTCCATCAAGATGATTAAGATCCTGAAACTCATTCAACCTCTTATTTTTGGATTGGGATATTATAAAATTTGAAAAATTAATGCCCATACTATTTAAATTATTTTATTTATACTTATATTAGATGATAAAAGTAAATAATAAATCAAAAAACGAATGATTAACCCAATTACCTTTCTTTCTAAAATTTTTAAATCAACTAATCAAAAAGAGCTTGAAAGAATAAGCAAAATTGTAAAAAAAATTAACTCTTTAGAGGAAAATTTTAAAAAGTTAAAAGATGATGAATTTCCCATTAAAACTAAAGAGCTAAAAAACAAAATAAGCGAGGGAATAAGTTTGAATGAATTATTACCTGAAGCCTTTGCTCTAGTTAGAGAAGCTTCATCAAGAGTTAGGAATGAACGTCATTTCGATGTCCAAATGGTGGGAGGAATAGTTCTTCACGAAGCTAAAATTGCTGAAATGAGAACTGGTGAAGGAAAAACTTTAACAATTACATTGGCAGCTTATTTAAATGCTCTTAGTGGCAATGGAGTTCATATTGTTACTGTAAACGATTACCTTGCAAAAAGAGATTCACAGGATATGGGCAAAGTTTATAATTTTCTTGGTCTTAGTTCAGGTTATATAAATAACGATCAGAATGATGAAGAACGAAAAAAAAATTATCATTGTGATATTACATACGCAACAAACAGTGAATTAGGATTTGATTATTTAAGGGATAATATGAAATTTTCTGAATCAGAAATGGTTCAAAGAGGACACTATTTTTCAATAGTTGATGAAATAGACTCATGTTTAATAGATGAAGCTAGAACACCTCTTGTAATTTCAGGTGCTGCAGAAGATAAAACAAATCAATATTTAGCCATAGACAGATTAATAAAAAATCTCGATGAAAAAGATTTTGAAATAGATGAAAAAGAGAAAAATATTTATTTAACGAACGATGGTGTAAATAAAATAGAAAAATTATTTACAAAAACAGGACTTCTGAAAAACCAAAATTTTTACGATCCAGAAAATTTAAGTCTAGTTCATTATGTAAACCAGTCACTTAGAGCTAATCACTTATTTGAAAAAGGTAAAGATTACATAATAAAAGAAAACTCGTTAAAAATAATTGATGAATTAACAGGTAGAATTTTAGAAGGAAGAAGGTATGGCGATGGACTTCACCAAGCTTTGGAGGCTAAAGAAAGAATAGACATTCAACCTGAGAATCAAACATTAGCGTCCATAACTTACCAAAATTATTTTAAACTTTATAAAAAAATTTCTGGTTGTACAGGAACAGCTATAACTGAGTCTGCTGAATTTTTTGAAATTTATAATCTTAATGTAATCGTAGTACCCACTAATAAAAAAATGATAAGAAAAGACTTTAATGATCAAATTTATAGAACAGAAAATGAGAAAAACAAAGCGATAGTAAATAAAATTATTGAGTGTAATAAAATAGGTCAACCATTGTTAGTATTTACTTCAAGCGTTAATAAATCTGAAATTTTCTCAAAACTTTTAAAGAAAGAAAATATCAGACACGTAGTTTTAAATGCAAAAAACCATGAGAATGAGGCTGAGATAATTGCTAATGCTGGTAAAGAGGGATCTATAATATTAACTACCAGTATATCTGGGCGAGGTGTGGATATTCAATTAGGGGGAAGAAAAGATTCTGCAGGAGGAGAAGAATTAAAAAAAGATAAAGAAAAAATTAAATCTTTAGGAGGGTTATTTGTTATTGGAACTGAAAGAATGGAGTCGAGAAGAGTTGATAATCAAGCTAGAGGTAGATCAGGTCGACAAGGTGATGAGGGAAGTTCAATTTTTTTTGTAAGTCTCGAAGACGATCTTATGAGAATTTTTGGCTCAGAGTCAATGAATAACATGTTACAGAAATTAGGTTTAAAGGACGGAGAAAGTATAGACCACCCTTGGATAAATAAGGCTTTGGAGAGAGCCCAACAAAAAGTTGAGGCTCGAAATTTCGATATAAGAAAAACACTAATTAAATTTGACAATGTTCTTAACGACCAAAGGCAAGTTATATTCTCTCAAAGAAACAAAATAATTAAAAGTGATAAAATATTTGATTATTCTGACGAATTTCTAGATGAATTAATAGGAAATTTTATAAGCTCTAGACAATTAAAACTTTCTAGTCCTAAGCAGATAGATATTAAAAAAAAATTAAGAACCATTATGGGTAAAAACTTGAATGAAAACGATCTTAATAGACTTATAGAGTTAAATGATAAAAATTTAAAAGGGGAGATAATTAAAATATTTGTAGAGTCTCGAAATGAAAGAATTAAAATACTTGGCAAAAACCAATCACAAGAAATTGAGAAAAGAATATTTTTGCAATGTATTGATATGAATTGGAGATCTCACATTCAATATTTAGAGCAACTTAGACAAGTTATAGGTCTTAGGTCTTATGGACAAAGGGATCCACTTATTGAATATAAAAAAGAAGCCTTTGATTTATTTTCAAATTTATTGGAAAAACTCAAATTTGATTTAATAACTATATTGATGAACCTTAAAATTGTTGAAACTCAAACATCGAAAGAAAATGAGAACAAAAACAAAATTGATCCTAAATACATTGGGAAAAAAATGAGAAGAAATGAACCTTGTTTCTGTGGTTCTGGTAAAAAATATAAACATTGTTGTGGTAGTTTATAAGAGAAATAAAAAAGACACTAAAGAAATACAAAAAATACCAGCAATTATGTATAATTTTTTTTTATCATACAAAATGGAAAAAAAGTCTTTTGAATTATATCTTGTGGAACTTAATTCCTCCAAATTACTTATAAATCCTTTATTTCTTCCAATTTTTAAAAACTTATTTTTTCTCTCATTAAAAATTTCCTCTGGAGACATGTTTTTATAAATCTGTAAATTGTTATTAATTACAATCCTTACATTTTCTAATATTGATGCTTTATTTCTATGGGCACCACCTAATGGCTCTGGAATAATTTCATCAATTATCTTAAGTTCTAACAAGTCCGAAGCAGAGAGTTTCATAGCTTTAGCGGCGTCTAACATTTTTTTTGGATCTCTCCAAAGTATTGTCGCACATCCTTCAGGAGAAATGACTGAGTAAATTGCATTTTCTAACATTATAACTTTATTAGAAGAAGCTAATGCAATTGCTCCACCAGATCCTCCTTCTCCGATGATTATTGCTATATTTGGTACTTTCAAGCTCATACAACATTCTATAGATCTTGCTATTGCCTCTGCTTGACCTCTTTCCTCAGCGCCAACTCCAGGATATGCTCCAGGTGTATCAATAAATGAAATTATTGGTATGTTAAACCTATTGGCTAATTCCATTAACCTTATAGTTTTTCTGTACCCCTCAGGTCTCATCATTCCAAAATTTCTCTCAATTCTGCTCTCTAAATCCTCACCTTTTTCCTGTCCAATCACTAAAACTGAATGATTATCAAATTTTGCAAAACCAGTTATCACAGATTTGTCCTCACCGTAATATCTGTCTCCAGATAAAGGAGTAAAATCATCAAACAAATTATCTATAAAATACTTTGATTTAGGTCTATCTTCATGCCTTGCGACCATCGTCTTTTGCCATGGATCTAGTTCTGAATAAATTGACTTTAATTTTTTATCAAGCTCATTTTGTATCTGGCTAATTTTATTAGTATCTACCTCAGAAATCCCACTTTGATTATAAGGATCTTTTAATTTATCAATCTCATTCTCTAATTTTTGTATTTCTGTTTCAAAATTTAAATAATTTTTCATTAACACTTAAATACAATATAACTTTGAAAAAATACAACAAAATGTCCTTACTGCTATAAATAATTTGACTTAATTTTATTGGAGTTTTAAAAAACTGCATGAAAGAAAATTATCAAAATATAAATAATCTAAAAGTTTCTGAAAAATTGTATTCTTTTGTTAATAATGAATTATTAAAAGGCTTGAATATTTCTCCTGAAAAATTTTGGTCTGGATTTGATGAAATTGTCCATGAACTTTCCCCAAAGAATAGGGAGTTATTGAAAATAAGAGACACTCTTCAAAAAAAAATTGATGAATGGCACTTAAAAAATAAGGGAGATAAAGTTAATATTGAAAGATATAAAAAATTTCTAAAAGAAATTGGATATCTTAAGGAAGAGGGATCAGATTTTCAAATAGAAACAAAAAATATTGATGATGAAATTACAACAATTGCTGGTCCACAATTAGTAGTCCCAATCATGAATGCGAGGTATACTCTTAATGCTGCGAACGCACGGTGGGTAAGTTTGTATGATAGTTTGTATGGAACAGATGTAATTGACGAAGTGAGGTCAGAACGTGAGGAGTACGACCCCAGTCGAGGAAAGAAGGTAGTTAAATATGTTAAAGAGTTCTTCGATAAACATTTTCCAATCATAGGTGCAAGCTGGAAAGATATTTCTTCTTTTAAAATAGTGAATAAAAATTTAATTCTTAGTAAAGATGAAAATGATTTTAGATTAAAAGAAGAAATAAAATTTGTAGGTTATCGAGGTGAGGCGAAAAAACCTGAGGCTTTATTTTTAAAGAACAACAAACTTCATTTTGAGATAATTATTAATCCTAAAGCTTCGACTGCTGCTCACGATATTTCTGGTATAAGTGATGTTATCGCCGAATCAGCAATATCAGCAATTTGTGATAACGAAGATAGTGTGGCTGCAGTTGATGTGGATGACAAAGTAGAATGTTATAGAAATTGGTTGGGACTGATGAAAGGAGATTTAAAAGTTCGTTTCAAAAAGAAAAATAAAGATTTGGAAAGAAAATTAAATCTCGACAAAAGTTATATTTCTAGAGATGGTAAAGGATTAAAATTGCACGGTAGAAGTTTGTTATTAATTAGAAATGTTGGACACTTAATGACAAGTTCATCTATAATCTTAAAAGATGGAAGCGAAGTTCCAGAAGGTATCATGGACGCTTTTATAACTGTAACTGCAGCAACTCATGATTTAATCAAAAAGAATAATTCTAGATCGGGCTCTATATATATAGTTAAACCAAAAATGCATGGACCAGATGAAACATCTTTCACAGATTTAATTTTTTCAAAAGTTGAGGAAGTACTTGGGCTTGAAAAATACACATGCAAAATTGGTATTATGGATGAAGAAAGAAGAACATCAGTTAACCTTAAAGAATGTGTGAGAACATTAAAAAATAGAGTTTTCTTTATAAATACCGGTTTCTTAGATCGTACTGGTGATGAAATACATACATCTATGCAAGCAGGTCCTATGATTAAAAAAGGTGAGATGAAATCTTCAAAATGGATTTCAGCATATGAAAATAACAATGTAAATGTTGGATTAAGATGTGGTTTTTCAGGTAGAGCTCAAATAGGTAAAGGAATGTGGGCGGCGCCTGACAAAATGAAACAAATGATCGATGAAAAAATTGGTCATTTAAAAGCGGGAGCTAATTGTGCTTGGGTACCATCACCTACAGCAGCTTCACTTCATGCTCTACACTATCATCAAATTGATATATTTGATGAACAAAAAAAAATTTTGAGCAGAGATGACTCTAAATTAGATGAACTTCTTACAATACCAATAGCTGATAGACCTAATTGGTCTATAAATGAGATTAACTCTGAAATATCAAATTCAGCGCAGACCCTACTAGGATACGTCGTTAGATGGATAGACCAAGGAATAGGATGTTCGAAGGTTCCTGATATAAATAATGTTGGATTAATGGAAGATAGAGCAACTCTTCGAATTTCATCTCAGCATATAGCAAACTGGTTACATCATGGTATTATAAATAAAAATCAGGTAATAGAAATTATGAAGCAAACAGCCAAGATAGTTGATGAGCAAAACCAAAAAGATAAAAATTATATAAAAATGAGTGAAAATTTTGAAAAATCATTAGCTTTTAACACTGCTTGTGATTTGGTTTTTAAAGGGATTGAACAACCATCAGGATACACTGAGCCTCTCCTTCATTTAAATAGAATCAAAAAAAAATCTATTTAGTATTTTGATTAATTTTAGATCTATTTTTAAATGCAGAATATAAAGTTCCATCATCAAGATTTTCTATTTCACCTCCTACTGGCAACCCATGAGCTAGTTTAGAAACTTTTACTTTACAATTCTTAAGACTATCTTGAATATAATACGCTGTTGTTTGTCCCTCTATTGTTGCACTAGTTGCAAGAATAACTTCTTCTATTTTGTCTTTTTTTACTCTCTCAATTAAAGAATTAATTAATAAATCCTCTTTTTTAAGACCAACTGAGGCTAATGTTCCACCTAGAATGTGAAAATACCCTTGAAAAATATTTGAATTTTCAATTGACCATTGGTCAGCAATATCTTCGACCACACAAATCTTGTTATATTTAACATTGTTATTTTGACAATTTGTACATCCATTTAAATTTGATTTTAAAGACCCACAATACGAGCACCTTGTAATATTTTTATAAACTTTAGCCAAAGTATTTGCTAATGGTTTTACTAGTTCGTCTTTTTTATTAATAAGTTTTAAAACAATTCTTTTTGCAGACTTTGGTCCTAAACCAGGTAGTTTTGATATAATTTTTATTAATTCTTCAATCTCATTTATATTTTGCATTTTTTAAATTGGCCATTTAAATCCAGGAATTCCGAAGCTACCTGTAGCTTTTGAAATTTCTTCTGATGTTTTAGTTTTTAGTTGAGCTCTGGCATTATTGTGTGCTGCTAAAATTAAATCTTCAATAATTGATTTTTCTTCTCTCAAAGTTTCATCTGAAATCTCAATCAGTTGCATTTCTCCCTCACCATCTAGGATTACTTTAACTGAATTTGAACCTGAAACTCCCTCAGCCCTAATTTTTTTAATATTCTCTTGGCTTTCCCTCATTTTAGCCTCAAGCTCTTTTGCCTTATCCATTATTTTGTTAAAATCATTCATTTTATACTTACTTTTTTTTAATATCTACATCCATCAATTTAACATCTGGAAATTTTTCTAAAATACTTAAATAACTTTTTGATTTTTTCACTTTATCTATATGATTTTTTTTTTTTAATTCTTCCTTTTCTTTTAAAGTTTTTTCCCCCATATCTTTTGTCAAAGATATGATCCATCTTTCATCTGTCCACTCAAAAAGTTTTAATGATAATTCTTTAACAAAATTTTTATCCAAATTATCATTAAAAGATATTTCTATTCTATTTCTTTCAAAGCTTACAAGCCTAACATTTTTTTCTAATTCATATTTTAATTTTACTTCTTTTTTTTGATAACACATACTAATCAATTGATCAAAAGAGTTTATAATGTTTTTTTCATTGATTGTTTCCGTTTGAGATTCGAATTTTACTTTTTTTTCTTGAGTAATATTTTTTATTTGATCAATTTTTTTAGATTTATTGTCAGAAGATATTTTAGTTATCTCAATTTCTTTTTGATCAAAATTTTTATTTTGATTATTTAAATTTAAATTTTTCTTTTTAAAATCACTAAGATGCATTAATCTTAGCAAGAACATCTCTATTGAAAGGTTTTGATTTGAGACAATATCGATTTCATCTAGAGTTTTGATTGAAAATTGCCAAAATAAAATCAGAACGCTGCTCTCGATGCACTCACTAAGTTTTTTAATTTTAAGAAATTCTTCGTCATTAAGGGAAAAATTAGTACTCTCTAGTGTAAGGTAATTGATATTTTTGAAATAATAAATTAACTCCATAAAATCATTTAAAAATACTTTAGGATCAACTCCTTGATCATAAATTTTTCTATAAAGATTAATTACCTCTTTTTCATTTCCTTTTAGAATAAATTCAAATATTTCAATCAATAGTGACTTATCAAAATATCCATATATCTTTTGCGCATTTAATAAGTCTAGTTCTTTATTTGTTTTTAAGGTTAACAGTCCTCTATCAAGTAAAGATAGGGCATCCCTTACAGAGCCCTCTGAAATTTTTACTATCAACTTTAACGCATCGTCAGAGGCCCTGGCATTTTCTATTAGACAAATTTTTTTAAGATAATTAAGTAATTGTAATGACTTAATCCTTGATAAATCAAATCTTTGACATCTTGACACAACTGTGATCGGAATTTTCTTAATTTCTGTTGTTGCAAAAATGAATTTTAAACTTCCACCGTTTTTATATTGAGGAGGTTCTTCTAAAGTCTTTAACAATGCATTAAATGCTTGTTTACTCAACATGTGAACCTCATCAATTATAAATATTTTATATTTTGAGGAATTAGGTCCGTACCTTGAAAATTCAATTAAATCTCTGACATCATCTACTCCTGTTTTACTAGCAGCATCCATTTCCAAAACATCTATATGACTTGAACTTGCAATTGATTCACAATTACTACAAAACTTGTCTTTGCATAAATTTTCAAAACCATTTAAACAGTTTAGAGATTTTGCAACTATTCTAGCGATTGTTGTTTTTCCTACACCTCTTATCCCAGTAAAGAGATATGCATTTGGAATTTTATCAGATTTTATAGAATTAATAATTGTTTCAGCAACTAATTCTTGTCCAATAAGATCCTCAAAAGTTTGAGGCCGATATTTTGATGCTAAAACATTTGCGCTTTTATTCATATTTTTCTTAAGGAGACTAGACCCGTCAAACTGTCATTACGATTGCTTCCGTTAGGACCTGGTCGGATTCATGCAGTAAACGCCCTAGCCTCCAAAACTATTATAGCAGTAATAATTTCTAATCCACAAGAAATTAAAAATCCTACTTTTCTCTTATTTTGTCAGCCTCAAAAACACCTAGAACGTGAAAATCTTCACAATGTAATCCT
>CEPJ01005539.1_pt1 | contig 11061 bp, 14 predicted proteins | sample 530561 | NCBI WGS metagenome assembly CEPJ01 (sample SAMEA2620404, study PRJEB7988) | marine metagenome | biome: marine biome (ENVO:00000447); feature: surface water layer (ENVO:00002042); material: "saline water (ENVO:00002010), including plankton (ENVO:xxxxxxxx)" | depth 5 m
CCGAAGCACTTTAGTGACTTTGAACTCGAAAGACATCGAAATAGTACATGGGCCAACTGTAAGATTATCTGATATTTCGAAGAAACGTGTAAAAAGAAGAACTATCCAATTAGTAAGAAAACCTATCTAGTCTTTTTCAGGAAGTATGGCACCTGTTGTAAGATAGTGTAATGTTAAAGGACTATCCTGCTTATAACTGCCATACTCTGAACGAAGTGAAGATTTGGATTTTGTTTTGGATTTTTTTCTTATTCTTTTCTTAGTTTTTTGACGTTGCATCAAAACTATATTTATGTTTTTGTAGCAGATTCATCTGTACCACTATCGCCTGTGCATATGCCACAGCATGTGATTTCTTAAAGAAATAGGATCCATCTGTGGGTTTTACCCAAACCTCTTTCATTATGTCACTCCATTGCTTGTACATCAGTTGACGTTTTGCAGGACGTATGATGGCCAATACAGCCGCAAGTTGTTCTATGCTTTTTGGTTGCAACTTGTTTACTATGTTGTGATGTCCATTTAAATGAAATAGTTTATCAACAAAGTTTTTATCTTGAAGCATATCCCAGTCTGGTTCTTGTATCATAAGTTCAACAAGTTCTTGTTCCGATTTGACTTCTTTATAAATGTTTACGTTTAGGCAGTCTATCTTGAAATATCCTCTGTCCTCTGCATTCTTATAGTCTAATGATGCATGTCCTGTTACAGGATGTTCCGGAACAGCATGGAAGTATACGCCTGTTTTGTGTTTCTCTGACTTGCCTTCTTTTATTATAGAAGCTGGCGTGTGTTTGAACAACTTCAGTGTGTTGTCTCTGTCATAAAAGTCTATATCTACATCAGGCATTAGTGAACGCTCCCTTTATTTCTTTGATTGTGTTGTATCAACTTGTCTCGTGAGCCTGGTTGCAACACTTCTAAAACGTCAAGCAGTTTTTTGTATCCTTCTGTGTCTAAAGTAGCTTTGTTGATTTTAGGCATAATCACACGTCCAATAGCGCCGTCTTCTTTTATTATCACTGCACAATCTCCTTCCTCAAATTCTAAGTTGTCAGAGATTTCTAAATCTATCTTAGACAATTTTGGCCTCCCTTGCTGTATCCTGTACCAGCATGACATCTGCCGGATAGCTTTTCAACTTGCTTGGCCAGAAGCTTGGGTTTATAAATCTTTCTATCATTTGTAATTGTTCGTCGTTAAATGATTTTAACATTCTTTTTCCTGCACTGCAACCTAACAATAGCCATGGACTAATCTTACCCTGTTGAATATGTTGTACAGCTCTGTTTGTATTCACAAGTCTAAAGTAATCACTCCATTGGGCATTTTGTTCAGTAGCCCAGTCCATCATTGTTGTGATGCTTCTTTGCAGAGCGGCCTCTACAGTTTCACTTTTCAAAGCTTCAATCAGATATGTTTCATACAGATCATCTCTAGCCCAGTGATCTAGTTTTATTTTTGATCTCAACACAAAGTCAATGTACTTGTCTGGATACAATGGGTTGATATGCATTATAAATCTACCAAATTTTACAAACGCATTGTAGTATGCACTTTTTACAAATTCATCATATGTTTTTGGTTTAGAATTGTGTTGGTGTATCTGATAAAATCTTTGGAACACCATAAAAGCGTTTACTACCCACTTCTCGTCTTTTTGAAGATATCGTCTCTTTGGTTCACACATATGAACCTGTAGTGTCCGTTCTTTCGTGAATTCTTTGCCACAATATGTGCATCTAAATTTCTTTGCCATGTGCCTCTAACAGTTCCTCCAATTCTTTGTCTGTTATAATTTTGTCTAATGTTTCTAAGTCGGATTCTTTCCATGTTGGGTATATTTGTTGTAGCTGTTTCAGACTTTTGTTTGGTACACGTTTCATAGGTTTGATCCACGGATGAAATTGTTGTTGCAGTGAGCCACACATGGCAGTCAATATCCAAAGTAATTTTTTATGTTTTCCTAGTGTAAAGCAATGCTTGTTGACACATTCGTTAACCATCTCAACATAGTGTTCTACAAAGAACGGGTCTTTTGCAGACGTGCTTGATACGTATCTCATCAGCATGTACGGCGAATACAATGATTTTTCTTTGTCGTCAATCCTGTCGAAGTAATCTTTGTTTCGGAAGTCCACGGCCTTTAGCCCGTTCCTCAGATCAAAAAATTTTCTATTTTTTTCGGCTGGCATATTTCAATCCAAACATTGTGCAGTCCTTTGCTGTCACAAAAGTTAATTTTATTTTATTTTGCATGTGTTGTAAACCTGAAAGTTTTTTGTTCAACTTACTTTTGTTGAGCCAATTAAAAAAATCCATGGCCCATTCTCCTTGGTCCATCCAGACTGCGATCTTGTCATTGGTTATCATTATAGGTGCATCTATCTTTATTGATCTCCTACCAGACCGAGCCATAATCTACCTGTTCACATTGTCTTGAAATATCTTTTACAAAGTAGGCACACGTCGGTCTAGGACCATTATCTAGAGGCACTGCTAACATCTGTCCTGATTTTATTTTAGGAAAATACCATTTTACTTCTGTATAAATGTCCACCACATCTATTGGGTGGAAGTCAGGCTTTGCACTCGATAAAGGATTGAAAGTAAATGCGTCGAAGCCCCTGTCGTTTAAGCTGGTTATAGGTAAGACATGCATCTCGGATTGACCGGCTTCTCCAATAAGCATTTTCCAATCCAACGGCATTTTAATTTTGTGTGGACCAATTTCCAGAACTGCCGCCGGAGCATTGAAACTTTCTAGGAATATCAGTGGTATGTAGAAGAAGTCCGGATTGTTTGGATCCGAGTTATCAAGCACTGCAAATCTTAATTTTTCATCTACCCATTCAGGTATTTTTTCCAGTGTGTATGCTCTATCGTCTAGTGTAAGGATTTTCATAATTTATTTTTTCTATATTATACGGGTAATTGGCTTCTTTGTAAAACTTTTTCCTTGCGCCTAGATGTCTTTTTGCAAATTTGCAACTACTGGTAATGTCCCAAATTTGAACACTGTCTTTGTCCTCTGCTTTTCTGATACCACGTCCTATTGACTGTATCACACGCACAAACGACTTTCCTGGTTCTATGAGAACAAGATTAAAAATCCTAGGAATATTAATGCCAACAGCGGCAACTCCATATGTGGCAATAATAACTTTATTTGTTGCAGTAGATATTTCATCATATTGTTCCTTTCTATCCATGTTTTTTGTTGATCCTGATACAAATACCGAATCCTTTATTTTCTTTTCAAGCATCTCGCCTGCTGATATCCTGTCTACCAATATCAGGGTGTTGCCTGATGTCGCAATATCTTTGATTGTGTTTGCCACCCATGTCATTCGTGTAGTGTCAGTTGTCAGCCATTTTAGTTCTTCGGCATACGTTTTAAATTGTGGATGGTCTTGTGTCTGCAGAACATTGACGTGGCAGTTGGCTAGAACACCTTTGTCTTGTAATGTACTTGCCTGTATTCTATTCGCCACCTCGCCTATACTACATTTCAGACCCATAAATTCATAATCTGCTTTTGGCACAGTTCCTGTAAGTCCCCAACGTATGCCACAGTGTGCAAATGGACCTGTAAGTAACCTTTTAAGCACATCTGCTTTTGCCATATGCACTTCGTCTATGATTACAGTCTGTATGCCATTACAAAATTCTTTGAACTCTGTGCTGTGTTCGTTTTTTGCTTTCTTTTCTAACACATTCAAACTTTGCCAAGTTGCTATTGTATTGTATCGTCCTACTTCTTTTCTGTCACCATAGTACACTCCTGTATCCAAATTACAGGCGAGAAAGTCCTCTTCTGTTTGCGTCACAAGGCTTTTGTTCGGAACAATCGTAATGGTTCTGCCATAGGGCTCCACCAATTGGCACAAAGCCGCGGTGATTATGGTTTTGCCTGCACCAGTGGCAATCTCTTGTATGCTTTGTGGATTCTCAATAAACTTGTTAATTGTCTCAACTTGGTAGTCACGTAATTCAATTGGTTGTCCTGCACAAGGATGTGTGCTAGGCCAAGTAATGTGCGATAGGAAACTTTTATCAACTGAATTGAATTTGAAGTCGTGTTTCGTTCTCTGATCCACAACATCAATGTAAACTCCGCCCTCGTCTAGTATTGGAATTATTTGGTCAACTAGGTTCAAATATGTGGTGCCGCCCAAACCAAAAAAAGAAACTTTTCCGTCCCACCTACCTAATTTGACAGCCGGAAGATGCCTTGCATATGGTATTTCGTACTTGAATTTGTTTGATAATCTTTTACGCCATTCGAGAGATAAGTTCTCGAACTTCACATTTACTTCGTCTCTTATTACTAATTTACAACTACTCATTCTAAAGTTTTACTATCACATGATCATGCCAATCCCAACTGCTTGGCTGATAATCACTATAATACAACTTTTTTGGAAGATTTTCAAGAAGTCTTTTCAGATTGTCTGTTCCGGTAGCATAATGGCCACCGCCTAGGGCAATCAGTGACGCCTTTGGTTTAATTTTACTTTTTATTAATGCTCTTGGTATTCTATTCCGTACAAAAATAATTTTGGTATTATCATTTATTAATTTAAATTGTTTACTCATTTGATGTAATTCATATAGGTTCTGAAAAAACTCATGCGGTTTTTGATTGTCTACTAGATAAGTCCTGTCGTTTTGAAATCGATCCAAATCTTTTTTATATATAGGCTCCCTTACATCAAATCCCCATGCACAATCATTTAAAATATCTACGCCATATTTTTTAAACGCATCTAACCATTCCCAAAAGTTTCTCACATCTTCTTCCATATGAATGTCCCCACTTACAGGCATCACTAACGGAAAAACATCTAGTTCCATCAATGCCCTTACTACCTCTCGTTTGGTGAATGTAGTAGAATCGATCCATAGTTTGTGATGAGGATTATGAGCAATCCTATGTCCGATCAGTGTGTTGGACTTGACATCCAGTCCTTTAGTTGATATTTTATAATTTTTAAGAGCATCTACTTGTTGTAATAAATTTTTGTTTTTAAAATTTTCATTCCAATGTTCTTGTAAAGATTCAGGCGCATTGTTTATTATGATCTCTTCACCAACCAATTGTGCCGTTGGTATACGGTATCCTTTTTTTTCTTTTTTAATTTCATCATAATCGTTAAGTAAACTTTCGTCACTGAATTTGAAATCATATCTCACTGCAATTAACGTAAGATAGTAAGCAGTGACATCACTATGTTGAAAAGTCCATTTCTTGGCGTCACCGTCATAGTGGCTGTATCCGGCTGGCAATCCTCTTTTGTCTTTAAGGCATCTAATTAGCTGAATAACTTTTTTATGATATGGAAATCTAAGTTCTATTTTGTCAATGTTTGATTCATCGGTATATTTTTCAATGCTTTTATCGAAACTAATTACTCTGAACTCTTCCTCATATTTTGGGTTATCTAATAATGGTTTGATATCCATACCATGTGCTTGAAACTTTGTTAGGTATCTTTTCAATATCACTAAAGCTAATTTGCCTTGTTTTTCTGTCCAAGGATATTGTGATTCAGCCAACGATTTAACAGTTTTGTGATCTTTTGGATGTGGCTTGATCACACCTGTATTTCCTAGCATTGTAGAATTGGCCCAAAAATAATCGTTATATGCTAATATTTTAAGTGCTTCGTTTATAGTTTTTGGTAAATCTGTGTGCATATCACTCATGGTAATTTAGATAATTATTAGTATATTATAGCATAATTGGTAATATAGTCAACCATGAAAAAAATAAAAAGTAAAAAAATAAATGTGAGAAAGCAACTCAAAGTTGCTCTAGAAAACACCGCAGTGAGATATAAAAACACTGTTGGATTCAAGCCAACCCAACAGCAGGCCTATCACTGGTTTAAGGTAATCAATAGAGGACTCTTCAACGGGAGATTACCTATTGTGCCATTACACATTAAAAAATTGCATAAGGATTGGGGTCGATGTGTGGCTAATTGGGACAATAGAAAAACACCAAAAGGAAAGTTCAATCAAAGAATTATTCCTTATCACATCGAGGTAGATTATTACATAGAGCTTCATTGCAAATTTCCTAAATGGAATGATTTCATAGAAACACTTGCACACGAGATGGTGCATCTATATCAAATGACTTGGCTAAAAGATCCATACTCTAACCATAACGCAAACTTTTTTGCCTGGAAAAATAAATTTAAAAATGCCGGCCTAAATCTTACTAGGTGTTAATTCTTTATCTAACTCATCATAACTGATTACACGAGTGTTTCCGAGATCAGTTCCAGTTTGTAGGTGATGTAGATATTCAGGTGGGTCGTCATGTACCACAGTAAATTTTACATAGGGTCTCATTTTGATCATGTCCCTGAACTGTTTTAGCCATCCATCCATGATGGAGTCACCGTTCCTTTCACCATATAAATTTGTATCCTGATAGATGTTGTTAAGCTGTCCCTTTCCATACTCTCTGAAATCATATCCAATTAGATATATGTTCCGATGTCCATGCACCCCAGCGGTCCAAAACGCTTGATTGCCTGATATCCAGTGTGGATTGTTTGGTATAAGATGTATCATACCTTTTGCGTGTTTCCTGTTTACCTCCAATGAAGGCGCATAGTGGATGGTCTTTCTGCCAACATTGTCCAAACACATTTGTGCTGACATTTTTGCATCTACACTAAAAATAAAGTCGGGCATAAAATCTCTATACAAGGCGTTGCACCCGTAAGTCTGACCATGTTTTTTCAGTCTGTGTAGATCAAAGCCTTTACGTGAAGGGCCGTTCCCAATACAATAAGCGTTACCCCTCGGCACTGCTTTTACTTTGTCTTCATAAAACACCTTTTCTTGAATGCGTTTTCCTTTACGGATTATAGTATTGACAATTATCTCTTCACCTTTGTATGGAGTAAATTCTATAGGGAGAACTTCGTTTCTTTTATTAACGCTAAATGTTGCCATTAATATTTCTCCTCAATTCTCTTTTTTATCCTCTTCCACGGTATCCCTTGTTCTATTTCATCGGGCCACCACTCGGTATATGCCAGTTTATTTGCCCATTGTTGTCTATCAGGCATTTTTGGACTGTTTATGTTTTCAAAGTTTGTGTTTCCTATGTCATAGCTTAAACTTGCTTCTGACACATAAACGGGTATACCGTTTATAGCCGCAGTCATGGCAGGATTACTTGAGTAACTCACCAATGCCCATGCTGATTTAAGCCTTTCTGTTAGGTCAGTGTCATCGTATGTTTTATTATCTCTTTGTGGCGATACTATTCTCACATTATTAAACTTTCGAAGATCAAGCGTCACGTGATTCCTTGGGTGGGGTCGGATCACAATCGGCTTATCAGTATATTTTCTTATACCTATAATTTGTTGTTCAAACCATTTTGACATAGGTGGATTGTTCCGCCATTGATGGCTGTTTGTATGCTGACCACAGATAATAATGTCATTCCCTGTCTGACACCATGGCTTAAGATCGGTTCCAAATTTTTTCCAACGTTTATCATCAGCATCTTGATTGGCAAAATCCGCTTCTCTGTTGACGCCATTTATTCCCATCTTCCAAGTTTCATTTCGTTTGATCCCACCAACTTCTATTACAATTACAGGTTTGTTTATTCTTCTGTAACGTTCCCATATATCCTTATATTTTCTCATTCGTCCCTGCCATAGAACGCTCCAAATCACGGCTACATCTCCGTCTGGCAACTGCTGATTTTCAAACACTTGTTCACCTGAGGCACGTAGAGATTTTATAAATTTAGCAAAAACTTCTTTCGAATTCAAAGGTCCGTGTGCTGGCCAAATCTCTATTTTCATTAATTTCCTTGTTTGCCTTTTTCAACTTTGCTTACAATATCTTCGGCCTGTTTAGGATCAAATTTTATTCCACCAAAAGGATCGTAGTTTTCAACGTTTTTCCAATAGTCCTGTTTGCGTTCACTTCGTAAATCGGATCTTGAACTTTTGCCTTTAATTTTTCTTTTACCTTTCATGTGATCGATGTAGTCTCCTAGAACACTATTAATAAAGACATGGTGTCCTTTTGCACCTGCTCCTTTACCTATGTCAACACCTTCATTAGGTGCTACTCTTTTAAGTATCTGCCAAAATAGATAACTGTCGTGCCATTCCAACTCTTTAAATATCGTTTTGTTTTTATAAAGACCAGTCCATGCATCCATGAATTGATTCATCTGTGGATGCCGCCTATTGTAACATACCCAACCGCATTCTGGGTATTTCTCTCCCCTACCTAAAAAATTTACCAGTTTGTCTTTAGGTAGAAGTCCTATTACAAATTCCTTGGTTATTGGCCTAAAAGTGTATGTGTCAGCATCTAGCCATAACACGTAATCAGTATCAATGTTTTTAATTGCATGATCTACTGCAAAAGTCTTATGACTAAAACGCACCGCGTCCCATAGGTAACTGCCTTTGCCCTTGTCATTTTTACCTGCGGCTGGTAGACGTCTTACACCTCCAGGTATTTCGGCTGTTTCCCCATTGGCAACAGGGTCGTCTTTGTATTTTTGTTTGAATGCAACGAGATCCGGATTAACTTTTTCTATGTTTACAAATTTAACTTTTTGATGCTTGAAATCTGGCATGGTACCCTCGTAATAGGCATGTAGAACAACATCATCTGGCCAATATTGCACGTGGCTTTCTAACATTCTTCTGGCATACGCTGTCCATCTGTTAGGTGGAAATGTGGTTACTACTGCTAAAGTTGTCATGATGAATATTTAATGTTGTATTTTTCCTTCCAACTTTTATATGCCCATGCAGGAACTAAACTTTTATTCACTTTTGCATTCACTGTGATTGTATTCATTTTATTTTCTTTTCCTACGCTTTGCAAATAGAAATTTGTAAGTTCTTGGTCACTATTATTCTTCAACCAATGTCCTATAGGTACGGTCCAACCTGTCTTATTTTTTTGTATTATTTCTTTAGGTAATATTTTTTTATATGCTATTTTGGTTAACATCTTGGTATCGTTATCTCGCGATCCTATTTTATATTTTGTTGGAATATCTAGGCAATACTGCATGAACGTTTTTGACGCTAACGGAAATCTACCCTCCATGCTGTATGCCATTCCATATGTGTCATTCCTACTGAAAAATTCTGCAGGTACCTGTGTAACACAGTCTAATGCCATGTAAGATGCTGTTGGATCTTTGGCATTCCATAATTTATCTGAATAGCATTTACTAAATTCATCCAAAAGAATTTCATCGGATAAAATATTTTCAGTCAATGGCACGGGTCTTTTAATTCTGTTAAGCCAATGTTTTAGTACATCAATCCAACTGTTAAGCCTTACCCTACCTTGCAACATGTGTTTGTATTTTACATAACCTCCAAGTATTTCATCACCCATGTCACCTGACATTGTAATGACTATATCTCTTTCTGCTAAAAATTTATTAGTGTAACAATAAAGCGATGAATTTGCTGTATAAACTGGTTGCTCACCGAAGTAAACTGAATTATCCCATGACTCCTTGATAATTTTAGGTGTTATTTCAACTTCGGTGTGCCTAAAATTTTCTCTCTCGGCTAACATCTTTGCCGCCTTTGCATCACTATTGAAGTCCTCATCGCTTATGACATCTGGACTAAATTTGTTTGTAAACGTCCTAAGTTCATTTTTAATTTTTCCTAGCTCATAAGCGACAACGCTGGAGTCTAATCCACCACTCAGAAAAACTCCAATCTGTCTTCTGCCAATCGAACAGCGACTAACTGCCTTTGCTAATTGCTCTCTAAATTCGTTTGGATCAAAGTCAACGTTACAATTTGGTTTGATATAAATCCTTTTAGTATTACTAATTTGTTTTTTTACAATGTCCCACACTATTGTTTCGCCAGGCAGTAATTTTTTTATGCCACTAAAAAGCGTGTTACGTAAAGGGTTGAGTCCTGTCCTGCTTTGGAAACTTGCCGCGAGGTTATCTAATTTTCTTGAACCAGGGACTTTGTCCAACATGCCTTTAACTTCAGAGCCAAAAACTAAACCTTCTTGTATCTCAGCGTAGTACAATGGTTTAATACCAGCGTGATCTCTACTTAGAGTAATCGTATCTTTGTCTGGTTCGTAATAGGCAAACCCATGCATTGAATCCAGCTGATCAATAAACTTTAAGCCAAATGTATCTAGTCCCCATGCAAGTAATTCCGTGTCACATCCTGTTGTGTCTTTGAATTTAGGATATTTTTCTTTCAGTTCAAAGTAGTTGAATATCTCACCGTTGTATATTAAGGTGTTTCCTTTTGGTGTCCTCCATGGTTGATATGACCTTTTAGGTTCTGCCATTATGCTCAAAAGATTATGTCCTAGGGTAACAGTGTGTCCTGCCTTAGATACGATTTCAATTTTTGACCCACCGTCCGGGCCTCTGTGTTTACAGGTGTGCATGTACTCATTTATGAAGTGTTGATCACTAGCAGTTATGCCGTATATTCCACACATACGTTTATAATCCTAGTTTAGATTTGAATCTTTTATATACTGTGCCGTCTCTAATTTCTTTTATGCTCCACAGTTTGTAGCCTAGGTCATTTACCCATTGCGTACGATCTGGATATTCTGGAGATTCAATTTTATTTAGGTCCTTGTTTGCTACTGGCCAACAAAGTGCAAGATCTGAGGTAACAAAGGTAGGGACTCCACGAACACAAGAGTCGACGCTGGCAGTACTATTGTGAGTAATAAAAGCATGACAATTATTTAATGCCTCCTGAAAGTGGAATCTATAGTGCTTTTTCTCGTCACCAACAAACTTCTTTTGTGTGTATTGTAATTCTATGTCGTCAGGCAGTTCTTTCCTACGCTCAAGAATATTTGATACATTGTTAGGATGTGGCCTTACAATGAACTTTCTGTTGGTAAGTGGCCTTAGTTTTTTGTACACATCATTGAACCAATCTATAGGATCAAGTTCATTCATGCTCCAGTTGTCTTTTGGTTGTAGTCCAAACAGTATAGGACTGTCAGTGGTTGATTTCTTCCACGGTTCGTATTTCA
>CEPJ01007663.1_pt1 | contig 11049 bp, 8 predicted proteins | sample 530561 | NCBI WGS metagenome assembly CEPJ01 (sample SAMEA2620404, study PRJEB7988) | marine metagenome | biome: marine biome (ENVO:00000447); feature: surface water layer (ENVO:00002042); material: "saline water (ENVO:00002010), including plankton (ENVO:xxxxxxxx)" | depth 5 m
CTAAGGTCATCATATTTTTTTACAGCAATTTTAATCAAATTCATCTTTTTTTTAGCGTAAAATTAGTAGTAAATTATTATTTTTTTAACCATTATGGGCAATTTAACCTTTTGTGATTTCATAAAAAAGTATAATCTTGTCTTTAAGTAAATTTCTAGATAAAAAATATTATGTTTGAAAAATTAGAAGAATTAGCAAAAAATAATAAGAAAATTTCAGACTTTCATATCAGAAGCGGATGGCCTCTAGCCTTTAGACAAACAGGTGAAATTCATAAAGTGCCTGAAGTTGTGGTCAAGTCACAGGACCTGCAAGATTTATTATCGACTAATTGTAATGAAGTAGAAATGAAAAGATTTAATGAAACGCATGAACTAGATTCATCGGTGACCTTAAGTGGCTTAAGGTTTAGGGCTAATTTTTATAAAACAATAAATGGTCCTGCTGCAGTATTGAGAAGAGTTGAAAGTGTGATTCCAGAAATGGGACAGTTCGATCTACCCCAAGTTCTTTATGATATTATAGACATGCACAAAGGTCTCGTACTTGTTACTGGTCCAACAGGCTCTGGAAAATCAACAACACTAGCAGCTATCATAAATGAAATTAATAAAACCCGAACAGCCAATATAATTACAGTTGAAGACCCAGTGGAGTTTATTCATAAAGATCAAAAAAGTATTGTCTCTCACAGAGAAGTAGGTAAACAAACACAAACCTTTGCCTCTGCATTAAAAGCAGCCCTTCGAGAAGATCCAGATGTTATTTTAGTTGGAGAGATGAGAGATCTAGAAACAGTTTCGCTTGCATTAACAGCTGCAGAAACTGGTCACTTAGTTTTTGGAACATTGCACACTAGTGGTGCACCGAATACTATCAACAGAATTATTGATGTGTTTCCACCTGAGCAACAAGCACAAATTCGAGCTCAAATTTCAACATCATTAAAAATGGTGGTAACTCAAAGACTTCTTAAAACAAAAGATGGTCAAGGCCGTTGTGGTGCTTTTGAAGTGATGAAGTGTACAGCCCCAATTCAAAACTTAATTAGAGAAGCAAAGATTCATCAAATCCCTAGCATCATGCAAACAGCTGTTAAAGATGGAATGATTACTATGGCAAAGTCATTAGAGGAACTTGTAAAAGCTGGAAAGATAGATGCAGGAGCAGGAAAAGAACATTAAGGGGTTTAATCTACTTGAATTATTAGTCGTGTTATCCATTGTAGGGATACTCTCTGCTGTTGCTTACCCAAATTTTACTGGATGGTATAAAGAGAGACAAGTGCGATCAGGAGCAGAAAAAATTCGAGCTTTAATGAAAAACATTTTAATTCAAACAGACCGAGGAACTTTTGGTTATGTTCAAGTTCTTTTTGATAACAATGAAGGTGTTGGTCTAACAGTTTTATCTAGAGGGATGACCATGCAAACTTTAGCAACAAAAGTTAATGATGGTAATAACAATACATGGAACACTGATGTGACAGGTATGAGCCGATGTGTTTTAGAAGCGGCATCCGTAGACACACAGCAAGTTGAAAATGATGAGGGAAATATGGTCGATCAAGAGGTAGAAGATGCCTATTGGGACACAGATAAGAGTGGGACTAGCGATGAAGTTAAAAGTGCAGTTTATCAAATATTTCTTGAGGATGTAACTACCAACTTTGCTGGAAGAGCAGCAATTTGTTTTGCAAGAAATGGTAAGTATTATGAAGGAGCAGGTCCATTAGCAGAATTTGGTACTAGTATTCCTTATGAGATGTTTTTTGTGTGCAGAAGAACAGCATCTCAAACTATATGTCCAATAGATCATGAAGAAGATGTTCAAGATGGTTTGACAGCAATGACAACAACTGCTGAACCAGTTGATGGGAATGACGGAAATGAAGCTGATAATGAAGAAATAACTTTACCCAATCCATCAAGTGAAATTAAACATTTAAGAGCAGTGAGATGGGGAAGATTTGGTAATTTGTCAATAAGTGTATTTGATAATCAATATAGTTTTGACGATAAAGGTAAAAAAGATTGGTCAGGGGGGACTTGGTATAATTAGATGAAATTCAAAAAAAATAAAAAAATCTTAGGCTTATCACTTTTAGAAGCTTTAGTTTCTACAGCTATAGTTGGGATAGGTTTTGTTGCAATTTTGCAAATGACAAATTATTCAATTCAATCAATTTATACATCTGGTGAGAGAACTAAAGCAGGTTATTTAACAAATATGATTGCTGAAGATACATTAGGAAGTTTAAATATAGATGCCGGGGCCTCGGGGAATTTCTCTGAATATATCAGTGAAAATTCAATTGATACCTCATTTTGTCAAAATCCCTCAAACGCTAATAATGCGACAAACTCAGGAAATGTTTATGATTCTGGGGGAACTACTGATGTAACCAAAAAAACTGCCAAGTGGTCGGCATTACTCAATAATAAAGATTACTTAAATTGCAAAGGCCAAAATGAGCAAAGAAATTTTACTGTTTTTAAGATTGCAAGTCAATGGACTGAACAACCAACTGATGATGATGGAAATCTTTTAAATTCAGCTTGGTACGTAAATACTAATGAGCGTGATATAAATGGCGAGGACGTACCATATGTATTAGACGAAATAATGTATATTGGCAGAATTCAAATGAACTTAAACGATGGAAAAAAAAGAAAGTACTTATATTTTCAAACGGATTACAAATTATTTAAATGAACAAAAAAATTTTTAAAAATATAATCGGATTAACATTAATTGAAATTTTAATCGGTATAGTAATTACAACAATAATGATGGCCGCAATGTACACCTCATATAATGTTGTAAATCAATCTTATTCTAAAGTAGTTGAAAAAGCTAAAATTAGTAAATCCAGTAGAGATTTGGTTAGCATGTTAATGCGAGATATTCGTATGGCTGGCTTTAAATATTATGCGGGCCACCAACAAATTAAAGACTTTGCAGAAGCCACTGACGATTTTTGTAGTCCCCCAGCAATTTTACCAAAACTAAGTAATTTATATTATGAGACTGGATTTGATGAACCAGAACATAGTCACAACCCTATAGTAATTAGAAAAAATACTTTAGGAAAGGAGGCAGTAAGTTCAGAAACATCTGTCACTTGTTGTGATCAGATTCAAATTGTCTATGATGATTTTAATCAGAACGATTATTTTCAACCATTTAAAAGGTATAGAATAACCTATTACGCTGAACCAAATAATGAGGGAAGTTTTGCTGTTTACAAACGAATTGAAAGTTATATCAAACGAAATGGAAATGATTGTAGCTTTTCAATGGAACCTGAGACGGTGACGGATGAAGCAACAGGTAAAACCACAACTATACCATTAACAGTAGCAGACTTAAGAGGAACATGGGAAGATCAACCTAGAACAGTTCCGACACCAGATCCAAAGCAACCTCGAATAAAAGTGTGCGCTATATGCACACCTGGCGTAATGATTAGAGATCATGTTGAAGACATGGAGTTCATTCCTTATGATCAAAATGGAAGAATAATTCAAGAAGATGGAAAATTTCCTGCGCCTGATCAAGGTATTTCCACTGATTTAAGAGCCAGATTGTTAGATATTCGCGGCGTAGATATAAAACTCATTTTTAGATCAAAAGAACATTTTTTTAAAAAAGCACAAGCTAGAACAGTAGTTGGACTATCTGATAGAAACTTGTCAACAACAGACAGATACTTAAGAGATTCTGTAATTGTCTCAGTTTATACAAGAAATATTGGAGGAGCATTTTGATGATAAAAAATCAAAAAGGATTTACGTTGGTTCTGTCGCTTGTTTTATTATTAGCCATGTCTTTAATGGGAGGGGCGTTAATTGTTGTTGCCTCTTCTGATCATCAAGGGAACAATAGTAGTGACGAATTCCAACAAACCTTCTTCGTTGCAGAAACAGCTTTGATGCAAGCTGAAAAGAGTTTGATCGATAAGATGGCGGGCCCATTAGATGAAAATGGAAATAGAAGAACAGCTGATAGATATATACCAATTAATGCAAGCGTAAGTAGTCCAGCTCCAAACGAAACACCATGTTTTAAAAGTTTTAGAAATTTGAGTCGAACTGATAATTTTAGAGTGATAGAACAAATAGAAAATCAAAGCTTTTACAGTTTAATAGAGCCTATTTTTACTGAGGGAGAACTTCCATTAAATGATATAACTAATCCAAATGCTATCGTTGATGAACAGACCAAACTTAGACAATATAGGTATGAGTTCTTTTCTGTAAATTCTGGCACATCAGTTTACAAGGGTTCTGGGGGAAGTTTAAAAAAAACATCAGAAACGACTCAAAGACAAGGAACTGCCTATAGAATTTTTGGGTGTGGCATGATGGGGAATGTGAATAATCCTCAAATATTAATTCCTCTAGAAAAAATAATAGTTCTTTCGCATTAATTTTAATTAGAACGCTTAAAATGAACATCAATGAGTATTGAAATATTTCTTTAATATTCTTATAATTTTAAAGTGAAGAATATTTTTTATAAAATTTTATTTTTTCTATTTTTTTCTAGCAGTTCCTTTGCATGCTCCTTACTACAAGTTCCTATTGGGGCACCCGTCAGCACAGCAGTTGAAAAGTTTGAATTTTTAGATATGTACAATGAAAACGTATATGGTCCAAATGTTATTCCAAGGTTTCAAAAGTATGCGATTGATTATTGCGAAGGATCATCTTTAGAAAATGCCGATCTGGAGGTTACAGTATATCAATCTAGGATCTCAGGTATTAAATTAATTTCAACAGATAACGAATTTAAAAATGAGATTTATGAATTTACTAAGAATTATATTCAAGATCCAGGTGCTGAGGTAAAGGAAGAAAATTGGAAAGGATATAAAGATTTAAGTGTTGGAGACTTAATAATTTACTACAGTAAGGTTGAAACATTTGGAGAAATTATTGAGGTATTAGAAATTTCTAACACCGAAATGGTAGACTACATGTCGGGAGAAGAGGTAGTCGATATATTAGGATAAAGTATGATTAAAAGTATAAAACTATTTTTATTTTTATTTGTATTGATTTTTAATAGTAATGCGAATGCTAAACCAGTTCCACCAGGAGCAGGTGATAATGTTGCAGCTAATATTTTATTTTTAGTGGATAGTTCAGCAAGTATGGGAAAATGGATTGGTGGAGATGGTCTTGGACGAGCTTGGGGTGTAACGTATGATTCTGCAGATAGAATTTTAATAGGACAACAAGCCAGAAGAGCAATGGGGTCAGTTATAAGATACACTGCTGCTGGCGCAAGAGATACAAACTTTAGGCCTATAAGATCAGTCCCGAGGGCGGGATGCACTCAAGAAGTAGATGCAACTCGAGGCACTGCTGGGCAACGATTACGAAGAGCAGGTAGAATTAAATTTGTTGAAAATGTCACTACCAATGTAATTACAACTGCTGAAAATATGATTTTCATCAACAGTAGAGAACGAAGAACTGGAAATTTTGTTTTTGGTTTTTCTGAGGATGGTACGAGATGTTTACTTGCAATCGCAGTTAGCAGAGGTGGCATCGGCGACATAGATGTTAAAACTATAAATGGAAATAATTATTTATTCATGGCTGGTGCTGTAGGTAGAAGAGCAGGAATTTTCAAATCTTGTAATCTTAACACTATGCAATGTCGTGAAACAATATTTCGTGATAGCAATCATATATCTAGAAGGTTCGGTGGATTTAGTGTTAACAATGAGGGAACAACAATTTATTTTTCTCATCATGGTGAGAACGGCGATTTAGTTGGATATGCGCTTGAACCCCAAGGTGGTGCTTTTGATTTAGGTGATGAACAAAGAAGGTGCTCAGCTATTAATGGACCAACTCTAACAAGTCAAATGGCATTTGCTACAGGAGTAGAAGTATCACCAGACAATAGTAATATTGTTTACACAACCTCACATATTAATCATGCAGTACAAAAAATAGAATGGACAGGAGATACTTGTGGTGTTTTAACTAGCATTGGAGCTGGTGTTGCGAGTATTGCATCTAACATTGGAGCTGCTGGTTCTTTAGCAGCAGACAATGTATATTTTCAGGCTCCATGGGGACTTCATATAAAAACTGATCATAACTCAGGCCAAACAAGAATTTTAACATCTTCAAATGGGGGTTACGTAGACGAATTTAATGAAACTCTTTTTACTACAGCAAACAGAAATACAGCATGGCAACAGCAAATGGGTGGTCCAAGATTAAGAAGGTGGGACGGAGTAAAACAAGCTCTTAACGCGATTATGAACGATACAACTTTAACAACCGGTGCTTACTTTGGTTTTGGTCATTGGAATGCTGGTGAACAACCAGGACGACGTGCGCCACGAGGAGGACAATTCTGTCATAGAAACGATGGATGTCAGTACTATGGTGGCTGGGGAGGAGTGGACACCACTTTTACCACTGAAACCACACAAGTGGTAACTGGTCAAGACGCTAATGGTGCTGACATAGTAGAAGATGTCAAAACCATTGTTCAAACAGATGCAGGTACAGCATTAGATGCAAATCAACATCCAAATGGCACTAGCTCAATATGTTATTCAGATGCTTGTATAAATGTTGCAGTCGGTCCAGAGGGAGCTGATAGAATCATGGGCGCCTTTAATCCGCTTGGAATGGCATGGGGAACAGATGCAAATGCATTTTCACAAATGGCGGAAGATTATTTTAACGATTCTAATGCTGGCGGACAACTTTTAGATCCAAATTCTGAGTGTCAATTGAATTATGTAATTGTAATTGGTGATGGTGCTATGAACCATACAGGAGTATTAGGTGCTGGTGGTCAAACGGCTGCTAGAATGGCAAGATTAAGAGAAAAAGGTGTTAAATCTATTTATGTTGCCTACGGAGGAGGAATAACCGGGGTACCTTTGAATAGATTCCATGCACTTGCAAGAATAGGCTCAAGTACAGCAACTACCACAGCTGAGTGTGATGCAGATGAGGAATGTGAAAAGGCAATTATAGCATTAACTCCAGAAGATTTAAAATCAGAGCTGACGTCAAGGATAAGACAAATTATTGCAGACAAACTTGCTTTCACAGCTCCATCTATTACAGCGACTATTCAAGAAGGGGGCTCACTATACCAAGCACAATTTGCTTATGAACAATATGGTGAATGGCGAGGGACTTTATTAAGAAAAAAATTAAAACCAGATGGAACAGTAGAGCACGATACAGCGCCAGGGAATTTACATGGTAATTGGAGTGCAGCAACTATGATAAAAAATCAATCATCTCCAGGTAGTGAGGCCGATACTAGAAATATTTGGTCTGCCATGCCTAATAATCCATATTTATCAAATTGGGACAATTTTAACGTTAGTAAATCTGATGCTATTAAAAGTTTGTTTGATAAATTAGGCTATCAAATTCCTGATTACCATAATGCGTCATCTGACTGTAAAGATGTCGGTTCAGACGCAGTCCTAGGTGATGAAGTGATTGGCTTAATTAATTTTATGAAAGGTAATGATTATTTTGATTATGATGCTGATTGTGATGTAAGAGAAGTAAGAGATCATGTTATGGGAGATATTTACCATTCTCAATTAGTAGAGGTTGGCCCTCCAAACTCAAGTATAACGTTCTCAGGACCTAATGAAGAATCTTATCACAGAGCTACAAATGGCTATCAAAACTTTATGAATAGATACGCAACAAGAGAAAATATAATTTATGCAGGTGCTAACAGTGGAATGCTGCATGCAATAAATGCAAAAACTGGAAAAGAGGAATGGGCATTTATTCCACCTTTTATCGGCTCACTATTACCTCAAATTATCAATCCAGGGTTAGATGGAGATGTAGAAGGAGGTGGTGGAACTAATCCTATTTTTGGAGTTGATGGATCCCCAGTGGTCCATGATTTGTTTATTCGAGGTTATAGTCAAGCGGGTGATCTAGAAGGCTCTAAGAGTTGGCGAACTATTTTATTCGTTCCTTACGGAAGAGGGGGAGCAGGTTTTTCAGCAATTGATGTTACTACTCCGTTACCACTTGGAGGCAAAGGTCCAATACATATGTTTTCAGTTTTTAATGATAGAATAAATTCAAGAGTATTAGTTGCAGATGTAAATGGGGATGTTGAATATTATGAATATAACAAATCATCAACTAATTTAGGAGAGTCTGCTGAGGGAGAAGTGGCTATTGATAATTATCAAGAAGCAAGAGAGAAAGATGATGAGGAAAATAAAAAAACTGATCCACCAGGAGAATCTACTGCAGAACAAGATGCGATAGCTCAATGTGTTTCCTCAACAACTTTTAAAGATGATGGAACTAATTCATGTTATACGGGTAAAACTTATCACTTCCCAACTCTTCAATTAGATTATGATAAAGATGAGTCGATACCAGACGGTATCTTAAGTGCTACTGAACTTGTTAATAACGTTACAGTTCCAATTAAAATATCATCAGCTAAAATAACTGATGATGGTGCAGGTGGCAGCATGTTACAAATAACATTCGAAAATGATAAGGTTTATAATGCTGCTCAGTCGACAGTTACAACAACCACTCAGGATGACAAAGGAAACGATATAACAGTTGACACTCTTCAGTCTGCCTCAAATTTGGTGAATGTAACAGCTTGTCTAGGAGCTTCGAACATCGATGAAGCTTATGATTACTCAAGATTAGGTGAGACTTGGTCAACACCAAGAATAATTAGGATGCCTACCTCTGCTGATGGTCGTATTGAAACAGATAGATATGTTGCAGTACTAGGTGGTGGTAATGCAAGAAATGACTTATGTGGGGGGTCAGCGCTCTTTTTAGTCGATCTCGAAGGTCACGCTGACGAAAAACCTGGAAGTATATTTGCAGCAAATGTTAATGGTGGACCAATAACTATAGTTGATACTTCACCTAATGGTATATCAATAGGTAAAGAAGTAATATCAACACCTAATGGAAGTGATATACCAAATGCTATTGTAGGAGCTCCAGTCGTTATAACTCCTGATACAGCTCCAAATATTCCTTGGAGAGGAGCTCTTGTTTATGTAAATGATCTTGAAGGTAAAATTACAAAAATAAATTTATCCAATAATACTAAAGGATATGAGAATGGTGTACTTACGGATGGAGTAACCGAACTTTATGATCAGACAACTTTATTCAGGCTTGATGCTACAAAAAGAAATGGAAGATATTCATATTTTGGTATGGATGCAGGTATTGGATTTGACGATGGAGCTTTTTATTTGTTTGGTTCCACTGGTAACTTTACAGATTTAGGAAATAGGGGTGATGGACTTGATAATATTTTATATGGTGTGAAAGATAAGCATTATCCATATTTCAATCATTTAAATGGTGTTACAATTCCAAAAGCAGTTCAAGATCCGAGTGCAACACCTTTAAAAATTGATCAAAATTTTATTAAGAATGCGCATAAAGGTGCAAATGATGCTACCTTAAGCATTAGCGCTGCAAGTGTTTGTCAAAACGTAACAGGAAACGATGATGAAGACCAAAATTGTCCATTGGATACTGGTAGAGAGGCTTGGGTGGTACATCTCGAAAAAAAACAAGACGGATCTTATAATCAAAGAACTTATAGAAAAGCATCAGCATCACCTACGTTGTTTAAAGGAAAAGTTTATTTTCCAGTTTATCAACCACCGATAGGCCTTAATAGATGTAATCAAGGTCATGCATTTATCTGTGCAACAGATGATGAATGCGGAACTAATAATGCAGATGCTTTAAATTTAGCTATACCTGATGATTTGACTGATGAAGTAGCTAATCCAAACAATAATCGATGTGCATATGTAAGAGAAGGTATTTTATCGGAACTTGTTATTTTCTCTGATAAATTATTTGCTAACGTCGCAGGTCCATCTGACGATGAAAGTACTTTATTTTCAATTTTATCTATTCCAGGAGATGTTATTTCAAACAGAGGTGGCTGGAGAGATAGTAGTTTCTAAATAAATTCTAATTAATTAATTTTTTAAGTTTATTTTTAAATTTATCTTTAACTTTATTTTCGATCTCATTTGTATTGAAATTTTCAAGATTTTCCAAAACATCTTCGATTGAAAATTTTTCTTTTACTTTATTAAGGATATCATTGAAAACTTTCTTTAAAGTATTTTTATAATCGTTACTTTGATCGGTATTTCCAATATTTTTAAAATTCATATCACTTAAAGAAAAATTTTTTTCAATATTTATAGTTGGAGATAAAACTGATAAGGAAATATTTTTAGCATCTAAATTTTTAATATTAAAATACTTATTAGATTGAGTATCAGCTGATTTTTTTTTGATCTCTTGACCTAATGATCTAACATTATCTGAAATTATTTGATCGTTGTAATTAAAATAATAATTAATATTGATGTCTTTTAATAAAATATTTTCGATAACAATGTTATCAGTAAACAATGAAAATGCATCAAGCTTAACCTTAATAGTGTCAACTTTTAGTAAGTATCCTTCAAATTTTTTATTTAATAAACCTAAACCTTTTATATCTGCTTCTCCACTTAGATAATTAATATTTAATTTATCGATAGATACATCTCTATTTAGTTGAGAAGAAATATTTTTTTGTAGTCTATTTTTTATTAATCTATCTCCAATGAACTCAATTGTTAAATAAAACGAGATGGAAAAAATTATAATTACGTATAAAATTTTTTTCATTGATTTAAAAATATTATAATTTGTTCAAATAAAAATAAATACATTACACAAGCTAAGACAAGATAAGGACCAAATGGAATTTGTGATGTCATTGTTTTAGATTTTTTTAATAAACTTGGAATTGCAATCACTAGAGCTACGAATGAAGAAAAAAATAATATAAAGGGAATACAAATCCATCCAAACCAAAAACCTAAAGCTGATAAAAGTTTTGCATCACCTAAACCCATTCCCTCTTTATTTTTTATTTTTTTATAAACAAAAATTATAAACCAGATGATAAGGTAACCAGCAACACCTCCTATCAGTGAATTAATATAATCTGGAAATA
>CEPJ01143249.1_pt1 | contig 11022 bp, 10 predicted proteins | sample 530561 | NCBI WGS metagenome assembly CEPJ01 (sample SAMEA2620404, study PRJEB7988) | marine metagenome | biome: marine biome (ENVO:00000447); feature: surface water layer (ENVO:00002042); material: "saline water (ENVO:00002010), including plankton (ENVO:xxxxxxxx)" | depth 5 m
ATTATTATGCTAGAAAGAAATTGTTATGGGATGGCGAAAATATGAAAATAACAAATATTGAGGCTGCTAATCAATATGTAACTAGAAACTATCGAGAGGGCTGGAAAATTTAATCTAGAACCGAAGCAGCCGATATTTCTTGATTACTTTTTAAGACTATGAAAGTAGAAATAGCATAGTAAGCATGCTTATTATTTGCATCAGTTTGTAGATTATTTGTCCACGCTTGAAACCCATAATCATATTCAAATGTTGAGTTACTCATATCTTCATTGAACTTGTCAATCCTCAATGGGACTGCCATTCCGGGACACCATCCAGCACGGTCTGGGGACCAATTACCTGCTTGATTATTTATTGGGTTATTTCCGCACCCAATACCTTTCATGTTATGTTGAAACTTACTAGCTCCATTAATTTTTACACTATGAGTTCTGAAACACCATTCCGCACATCTTCTTCCATCTGAATCAGCAGGTGTTGCATGGCCCCATCCAGTTATAATTGTTCTTAAATGAGTGCTTTCAACATCATCTGAAATGGTAATTGTTTTTGTCATGTCAAATTCAGACTGATCTTCTCCATATATTACTCCCTCTAAAGAGTTTTTATTATACTGTACAACTCTTGAAATTTGATAATACTTATAATCAGGCTCGCCTTCAACATAGTCAAATTCTACATTTAAATTCCATCCATCACTACCCCAAACTTCAATGTAAGCTCTTAGTTCAACTGTTCCGGTTAACAAAGATTTAAAATCAGTGACATCGATTTCGATTCCGCGATCTAATGCGCTAGTATCTACACCATATGGAGTTATATATCTTCCTATTTCTAACCACTCGTTTGATGTAGGTTCTTTTACTAGAATATTTGCAAAAACATCCCATGCATTGCATCCAGCAGACGGACAATCTAAATCTACATACATCTTTATACTTTCAATATTTGAAACATCATCGTGAAGATCAAATGTCTTAACAGAAGATTGACTAAGTCCTGAACCAAATGCTAAGTGCTCTTGATTATATGTTTTATAATTATGTCTTAACTTAATTCCTTCTCCAGACAACGCTACTGTTTTTTGAGAAACTTGCGAGTTGGTAATATTAATAGATCCTGTTTGTGTTCCTAATGTTGTAGGGCTAAATCTAACATATAATGTCTTACTCTCATTAGCTTCAAGAGTTAAACTTTTAGAGTAAATAAGGTTATCTTTAGACAGCTCAAATTCGCCTGATGTTGAAAGACTAACTTCAGAATTTACATTTTGACTTGAAACAGATAAGGTGTTAGAGTTCGATGATTTTGTGATCATAGTATCATCAAATTGAATTGCTGTTTTATCAACGTTAACGGTTGGGGTTTTTACTACCACAACATCATCACCCCCGCTACTATCATCTTTGGAGCAGCTGTAAATCACAATTAAAGCAATGATTGATAAGATGATAATATCTGATTGGTTTAATATTTTGATCATTTTATCTTTCATATTATAATTTATCCATTAAAATTAATAAATAACAACTCATTTAATTGTTCTTAAATTGATTTTTTTAAAAGCTATTCCCTCATATGGTGAATTATCACCCCCCTCAAACAAACATGCAATCTCAGAACTATTAAGTTGTATAAGATTAGAATATGCAGATGGACCCTGATGTATTAAAATTTTCTTAGACCAAGTTTTAGAATTATTAAAACTGAATTGAACTGTCATTTTCTCTCTTAATTTTTTACTGTTAGGATTTGAGAAAGCTAAAAGTTCTTTTTTAAACGGTCTTTTGATGTTTATCATACTCGCTTGACATATGGGTTCGATTAAATTTTTATGCGAATAAATATCTGACCATGTAATTCCTTGATCTTGACTAACAGCTAATTTTCTTAACCTGTCATCTGTATAATTTCTCATGTTTAGTAATAATTCACCACTATTCAATTCGACTATGGTGCATTCATTTACTTGATGCTGATTAGTAGAACCTCCTAAGGTCCAATTCAAACCTCCATCATCGGAATAAATTATATGGGAATAATAATGCTTGGTTTTTGCCTCAATATGATCACAAGGAATAATTAACCTTCCTTTCTTACTGCCCTTCTTTAATTGAATGCCATTAACAGGTCCTGTTGCATACCAAGTCCAATTATTTAGTTTTACATCTTTAGTTATTTCTTTAGGCATGGTCCAGTTATCGCCATCATCATGTGAATGAATTAAAAAGATTCGCCTTGTATCAATACTTTTTTGATCAATAATTTGCCATTCTTTATCCTCGCCTTTATTCCATGTACTCAATAAACTTATTCTTCCAGATTTTTTATCTAGTACAGGTGATGGATTGCCACACGTGTTATTTCCATCATCCCATATAATCTCCAGAGCTGACCAAGTTTTACCATTGTCAAGTGATTTTTTTAATACTAAATCTATATCTCCAGTATCGCTGCAACTATTTTTTCTTCCTTCAGCAAATGCTAAGAGAGCTCCATTTTGAGATTTTATAATTGTTGGAATTCTATAACAATTGTAACCTTCTTCTCCACTTTTAAAGACATAATCTAAACCTTGAGATTTAATTGAAAAAGAAAGAAAAAATAAAATTATGAAAAAGCTGTATCGCATGCTTAAAAGTATGAATTTCAACTTGTATTTTTAGAATTAATTAAACGTTAATAATGAAAAATTAAATTACTGCATATCTTGAAAATCTACTCTTTAACTAGGTTGAGTTCTTTAAATTTATCAATCAAAAAAGATGAATATCTCATATAACCTAGATCGGTAAAATGAACGCCATCAACTGTTCCTTCCATGTCAGACCCAATAGAATTTTTGCTATTTACATAAAAAATATTTTGATAGCTTTTATTTTGCATTTTTTCAAATTCAGCTTTTAATGCAGCATTCATTCCTTCTTTTTTATTTTTTGCATTACTATTAAGAGCTGAAAAAGAATAATCGAATAGATCAACGAAAATAATCGGAGCATCAGGGTTGCCTTTTCGAATTGTGTCAACTAAGGGAATAGTATTATTTGTAATATTTTGTGGCTCTATCATGTTAGGCATACATTCAATTACATAAAACAATGGGTTCATTTGTGAAATTAATTCACCGATAGGTTGTTCCATCCTTCCATTTCCGCTAAAACCAAAGTTTACTACATCTATGTCCAATTTTCGGGATATAATATTTGTGTGAATCATTCCAGGACGCGAAGCGCATCCGCCTTGTGTTATACTAGTCCCATAAAATACTATAGTGTTTTTAAAGTTTATTTCCCCTTTTCTTATAAAACTATTTTCATCTATTCCAATTTCTATATTTTTAATTCCATCATACAAGGGTAAATAAATTTTATATTCTCTTTCTTCATTAGTCATATTTTGAATTAAATTATATTCATTTTTTAAGCCTTGAGGTCTACCAGTTGCGAGGTATTGCCAACCTTTATCTGTTTTATAATATAGATCAATTCCTTTTATGCCAGTATCAGGCATATGATTCATTTCATTATTATTTAATACTTCCCATTTAGCACTAATGCTGGATGAGTTAGAAATAAATCTAATTGACAAACCTGCTGAGGATTTTGATAAATCCCAAACAGGCTTTCTGACATATTTTTTATATGAAAGCGGAAGCCTATCATATGGGCTCTCTTTTAAAGAATCGTGAATTTTAGTACCCTCAATAACAAAAAAATTTTTACCAAAATATTTTAAATTATATTTCTCCACTATTACCGTGTCGTTAGGTAAAATACTTTTGTTAAAACAAAATGAAAGGTTAGACAATAGCAATATCAATAAAAAGTAAAACTTAGAATTAATCATTTTAAACATTTAAATAGTTGTTATTAAATTTAACTCTTTTATATTTAGCATATAACAAACCATGTATTCTAAAAAAGAAGAATTTTTAAATACTTTAACTCACTTTTTTGGATTACTCTTAACAATAATTGGAATTCCTTTTATTCTTTATTTTAACAATGATCATACTGAGTATAGTCTTTTTAGCATTATTCTTTTTCTATTTGGTTTATTAAGCGTCTACCTTTCTTCAACAATTTATCACTATACAAAAAACAATAAACTAAAATCAGTATTTCGAAAAATTGATCACATAAGTATTTTCTATTTGATACTAGGGTCTTATGCTCCAGTTTGCCTTGTAACATTATTAGATTTTTCTGGAATTACTATTTTTCTAATTGTATTTACACTTGCAATAATTGGAACTATTTTAAAAGTATTTTTTACAGGTAAAATTGAAAAGGCTTCTTTGCTACTTTATTTAGTAATGGGATGGCTGATTATATCTGATATTAGTACTTTGTTTTCTCTTATTCCAATTCAAGGAAAAATTCTTCTTGCCATTTCAGGTCTATCTTATACAATTGGGACTTTATTTTACAGATCCAATAAAAAATATGCTCACACAATTTGGCACCTTTTTGTGCTTTCAGGTAGTATAACACATTATTTTTTTGTGATAGGATATATTATTTAATCATATATCGAAAAACGAAAATAGCACCAACAGAGAATATCAAAAATGATATTAAATAAGGATAGTCAATAAAAGAAAGATTTGAATACATCATATAAACTACTACGAGGCTCAAAATAGCTATAACGGTGAACAAAGTGAAAAGTATCCATTTAAAGATTCTCATTAAATAAATATAGTTTTTGAAAATGACTAATTATTAAGTTCTTTAATAAAATAGTACATAATAATTATGACAAGTATACTCCCAACTCCAATGAATAAACCAAAATCCATAAGTTCCATATTTCTAGTAAATCAAATAGTGTACCTTTTAATTATATTTTAGTATAATTGTTTATGGACTGGATGAACATTTTCTTTTTAGTTAGTATATTTTGTATAATGCTTATCTATATAAAAAGAAAGTGATTATAACTAAAAGAATAATTTTAGGCCTGATTATACTATTGATTTTATATTTGTGGGCAGAACTAGGTGTTGGAATATTTTTCCAGGATTCTTGGGGTGGAGATTAATCTTTTTTGTCTGTTGATTTACTACACTTTTCTTTTAATGCTTTAAAGTCATCATCACTACTAATTTGCATTTCAACAATATTCTTGTCCTTATCGTACAATAAAACTGTAAATGGATATAATATTTTGACTCTTTCTTTAGAATCCTTATTTACTGAATGCCACTTTTTTATAGCATCCCCATGTTCTTTTCTGTCATTAACTTCAAGCTCTGTGCCATCAGGAAATCCTAAATTAATAGGATACTTTAATTTAAAACAGGCCTTTGATTTTTTCTTTCCTTTATCTTTTGAACTTTCGAGCTTTCTACCGCTAAGATCAAAATATACATCTCCTTTTTCGATTCCTAGTTCTAAAGGAGACATTGATCTTAAGGCTATCTCATATCCATACTTTGGAGCTAGTTTTGACTGGTCAACATAATCGTCTTCAAATTCTTTATCTAAATAGCTAAGAGAAATTGATGGAAGATCTGACTCAGCAATTGAAACCTTATCTTTTGAATTAATAATCAACTCTATAAGCTCATCATCAGAAATTACTGATTCAGTATTACATGAATAAATGAATACAAAAAGTGTTAAAAGACTAAATTTCAGTAATGATTTCATACATCTAATATATATATTTAATTCATATTTGAAAACCATTTATGCTTTCCGAATAAGTTTTTAGGAATTGGCTTTGAGTGAATTAGGTGCCAATTTAAACCATTTAGAACATTTTCTAGATACCTTTTCAAATTTGGTTTAACAATAAATAAGTAGGGTAAAAATGAAATTATTTTTGGCTTATCTCTCATAAAATGAGGGTAAACTGTTATGCTTAAAAAAACACTATTGGATTCCTCTATGATTTCCCATATAACAAGAGATTTCCTACCACCTTTACGACCTATTAACAATTGATAACCTTCATTTTTTTTCCACTTAAAAAATTCTCTAATTAATTTAAAATTATTTAAGTAAATGAGCTCATCGCTAGATCCAACTCCAGGCCATTTTATTGTTTTATTTGATTTACAAAAGGGATGAAACAATTCTAAATTGGATGGTTTTGAAATTAGTTGCCAAATATCTTTTTTGCTAGCATTTATTTTCTTTTTTACATAAATGCTATGAGATTTAGTGTAGTGTTCGAGATTTACATCCATCCTTTATTAGATTTTTCGACTTTAAAAGCAACATTATTAGAAATTAATTGAAGAGCTTCATAATTAAATACTCCAACATTAACAAAGCCTCCAGCAGTTAAAAGAGCTAGGCTTCCCAAATTATATTTTTTATACCATACTGGCTGATATATTATTATTGACTGAACCTTATAAGTTTCAATAATTTTATTTTTAATGTCCCATATTCCTGACTTCACTCTTATAAAGTCTTTTGACACATATAATGAGTTATTTTTAAATAACCTCCAGTTTATAAAGAACACAATTAACACATAAAGCAATGATGAAATTAACATGTAAGAAGTAATCATGAAATGAAATAACATATTGCATAAAACAAAAACTAAAACCGGAACAAATCCATAAAAAGATGTATTTACAATTGGTTTTCTAATATTTGGTTTCAGTTCAAATTCATCTTCATTTTTACTATCATAAATGAACTCAAAAAGTTCATTAGCTTGATCTTGAGAACAACCTGGAACATTAATGTTGCTTCTTTTATCAAAAGATTTTATCTCAGAACTTGACGCTTGATTAATAATTACATTTTGAATATTAAGCTTTTTCTGAATCCAGTTTTGAGAGAATGTGTATTGCTGGACTTTTGATGGTGATAAAATAAATGATTTTGTGCTCAATAATCCATATTTAATTTCAAGATTGTTAGATTTTTTAGTTGCCTTGTATCCAAAAAATTTAAAAAGAGTATTGATTACGTTAACTGCTAATACAATTAGTATTGAGTAGAACAACACGACTAAAATAATAAAAGGTGTATAATTAATATTTTTGAAAAATTCACCTAATGTAGACGAATATTCTATTTCAAAGTCGGTTAAAAATTGTACTACTACAGCCATAGAACCAAAGATTAAACCTAACGTTTGAAAAAATCTTGATGTCAATCCAATTTTTACAAGGGTTTTAAAATTAATTTGAAATGATTTATCATCAATCTTTTCATTTCCTTCAACTTTAATCTTTACAGTTTTTTGTTTTATGATTTCAGAAATTGATTTAATGTCTTCAGAAATTTGTTTAGATACAGCTTTAATATCAACTTCAGTATCCTTAGATCCGGCAGTATCCATTTGAATTTCATAAATATTAAAAAGTCTGTGAATAACAGATTGATTAATATTGATTTGCTGAATTTTTTCAAATGGTATACTAAGCTTTGTTTTTTTTAATATCCCTTTATTAATAAGAAATTGGGATTTATCAAAATCAAATTTGTATGTGAAATAATAATAATTTAAGTAGGAAAATATAGCTACCAAACTTAACCCAACAATGAATAGAATTAATGCAATCTTAAAGTTTCCCTGAAAAGCAGGAATAAGGGCATATAAAAAATTATAAGAATTTTTTCTGACAGCATTTGCAAATAAAACTATAGATCCAATGGCAGATTGTTTTCTGAATACTGAAAACTTTTCTAATAATGCTTTTTCCATATAATCATTTGTCTACTTCTTTTTTTCAATACGTTTTGAAACAAAATCTTTAAATCTTTTGGCATCATCTAAAGTCAAGCCATGAATATTAATATCTGATGCTGAACCACCAGCTGTGTAAAATTGAAGAGAGGCTAAACCAAATCTTCGGGATATAAAATCTTGATGGAGTGCAATATGTTGAATCCTGTTGAAAGGGATTAAAACTGATGTCTGCCACAATACACCATATTTGTAGATTACATCATGATCTCTGAAAGCATAGCTTTTTCGATTAAATGAAATCCAGTCATAGAAAAACAAAAGGACCCATATAAATAAATACAACATAATAATTGTGTTAGTATAATTTTCAAACCAGTCAAAATCTAAAAAATTGAATGCTAGGCCTAGTAGGGTAGATAAAACAGAAAAAACTACAATGCTGGAAATGACTGTAACTGAATAATATTTTCTATTAAGCTTTGATGTTATTATTTCCTCAAATTTCGGTAGAGTTTCTTTTAAAATTTTTTCGTTACTGAATTTATTATTCATTAATTAAATATAGTTTACAAAAATGAAATAACAGATATGTGAGTGTTAAAAAAGCCTTAATTCAAAGTTATGGCACCCTCTTTGCAAATTTTAAATACTATGAAACATTTAAAATATTTTTTTGCAATAATAATTTTATCTTTCTCATACTCATGTTCAGTTGATGAAGGAGAAGTTGAATTGAAACCTAAAACAATGCTTGATTTGGTTCAAGAAAGTACTAATTATACATATTTAACATATGCTATTAGTAAAACAGGTCTTTCAAATACATTGAGTTCAAATAATGCTAACCTTACTTTATTTGCTCCCGATGATATGGCATTTGATAGTTTCTTGATGCAGAATGGGTTTAAATCAATTGATGAAATACCTGTTGATGTTCTAAAAAAAGTTCTTTTAAATCACGTGCTGGTTGAAGAAGTCGAATACAGTAAATTCGAAACTGGATACTATGATACAGCAGCTGAATTTGTTAACGAAACTTACACAAAAAATATTTCAATGCACGTTGAACAAGTAAATATGAGAATTACTCTTAACGGAGAATCAATGATTACTAGGGCAGTTAGAGCAGAGAATGGAATAGTACATGCTGTTAACAGAGTCATACCGCTGCCTACTATAGTAACTTTTGCAAAGGCTGACGAAAATCTTGAAATTTTACTTGCTGCTTTAACTAGACCAGATTTGACTACAGATTTTCCTTCAATTCTAAGTACTGGGGCTGATACATCCCCTGCACCTTTTACCGTATTTGCTCCCACAAATGATGCTTTTATAGCTCTCTTACAAGAACTTGGAGCAAATTCACTAAGTGATATAGATGAGCCAACATTAAAGTCAACATTAACATACCATGTAATTGCAGAGACTGTTGCTGCTTCATCTGACTTATCAGACAATCTTCAGTTAGAAACTTTAGGTGGGACAATTACAGCTAATGTAACTGGTGGAGCAACTTTAACTGATGGAAATAACAGAGTTAGTAATATTATTGCGGTAGACATACAAGCCGATAATGGTGTGATACATGTCATTGACAAAGTAATTTTACCAAACTGATATTAATTTTCTCACTCTACTTTATCTCCCTTGCTTTTGTTTTAAAGAGGGAGATAGTAGTGAGTACTTTGTAGGATTGCAACTACTTTCTCAAATTTGATATTTATATAAATAGTAAAAGGCTTAGTTAGCTTAATTATTTAGTAGACACCTTTAATATATTCAATCTCTAGTTTGAATTCACCTTCTTGTTTATCAGAAATTTGCAATCCAAGTGAATAGGTTTTTTCAATGTCTAACTCTGGATAATTAGAATAAGAATATCCCCTCCATGAGGGTGTAAAATCTTGAATTGGCAGTATTATTTCAGCCCATTCATCCTTTATTGATTTAAAATTTGAAGAATAAGAAGCTCTCATATTATATTGTCGAAATCTTAATTTATACGTATTTCCATCACCCTTGATTTTAATTTTTACAGCTTTAATTCCGTTTAAATCTTGATCTAATCTCATTCTAGTCGAAGCAAATCCTCCATTATTTGCTAAAGAAAGATTTCCATTAAACAATAAATTATCATCCTGATTTAAAGATAAGCTAGAAGATGAGATTCCTCCCATTACATCATCATTGACAATATTCCAATTTTTTAATCCAATTGATTTTTGAGGATAAACAATATCAAGGTCTTGACAATTCAAAGAAAATGAAATTAATAATATTATGTAAAATAGATTTTTGATATTAATGTTAAATCAAATGATATGCCGAATAATTAATTTAACTTTACATCAATCCTCTGGTGAAGCAAAAAGCAATTTATTTGTAAACAGTAATCGGAGGATTATTTTTTTGAAAGCCAAATGAAGGTATTTAAAACAAATTGCTTCCAGTCATAACCTTTAGTATTCATTCCTGCATACATCTTTCCATCTTGCATATTAAATATCATTGCTGTAAAACCATTAGAGTCCCCAAAAGCAGCAATTTTTCCTGAGCCATAAATACCTGCTAATCCTTGAGAGTTTCCCCTTCCAATTGGTCCGATGCCTGTTGAGTGTTTAACATTACTAGAACTTTCACTGAGTTTTAAAATATTTTCATAATTAGGACCCGAAAGAGCACTTCCTCCAAAAGAAACTAGCTTTTCTACTTTATATTTTCCATTAACTAATGGATGGTTTTTATTTAGATTGCTGTTTTCAAACTTAATCATTCCTGGGCCATATTTTTTTTCATAATTAATCGTATCAATAGTGGTCCCAATTGAGGATTCTATATCAAATTTTGATAATAATGGATTAATAGCTTGATCAAATGGAGCATGTTCACTAAACACAAGTAAAGACCCGCCATCATTAACCCATTCATGTAACTCTGACAACTCCTTAGTAGTAAAAGTACTTTTATCTTCTGCTGATCTTTCAGTTGCAAAATCAAAAGGTAATGCAGTCATTATCACAAGAACAGAAGCCTGATTTAAATTTTCTTTTGTAAAATTTTTATCTAAAAAAGAGACCCTATATCCATCATTTAAAAGCAAGTCAACTAATGGCTTAATTAAGTGAGATTGTACAAAAAAGTTTTTATGAGCAGAGTCAAACATTATTAATGGTCCCTCGTTTGTTTCATAAGACGGGTTTTCAATTTTTAGATCAAATTCTATATCATTATACATTGGCCATTTATATGGATAATCAGAATTTTGGCTTAAAACAAAAAGAGGAAAGCATAAAAAAATAAATAGTTTTTTCATTTTCTTTTTTTTGTGTAATAGATAAGGGGAACTAAAAATATTAC
>CEPJ01088119.1_pt1 | contig 11013 bp, 5 predicted proteins | sample 530561 | NCBI WGS metagenome assembly CEPJ01 (sample SAMEA2620404, study PRJEB7988) | marine metagenome | biome: marine biome (ENVO:00000447); feature: surface water layer (ENVO:00002042); material: "saline water (ENVO:00002010), including plankton (ENVO:xxxxxxxx)" | depth 5 m
CAACGGAGAGAAAAAAGGAGAACGCCTCTTGGACTGGAAAACCGCTAACCGAATTCCATGGGGAATGCTGGTGCTTGTAGGAGCGGGCCTTTGCCTGGGCGAAGGCTTCAAGCAATCGGGTTTGAGCGCAACGATTGCCAGCGTCTTTTCAGGCATTGAAAGCCTGCCCCTGCTTGCCCTCCTGCTGGGGATCGCACTGCTGGTCACCTTCCTCACCGAGATGACCAGCAACACCGCAACCACCAACGTTCTCATGCCCATTCTGGGAGCCGCCGCCACCGCTTCGAACCTTGATCCCATTCTTTTGATGATTCCCGCCGCCATGAGCGCCAGTTGCGCCTTTATGCTTCCAGTTGCAACCATTCCCAACGCGGTTGTCTTTGGAACGGGAGAAATCACCGTCAGAAGAATGGCCCGCGAGGGCTTTGTCCTCAACATCCTCGGAGCATTGGTGGTTTCCGTGATCTGCTATCTCTTGCTTTCCTAAACAACTCCCGTGAAATACCTCTCCTGCCTACTTCTGGCGTTCGTTTCCATTTTTGAAACAACCGCTCAAGAGCGTCCCGAAAAACCGAACGTCGTATTGATCCTAACCGATGACCTTGGCTGGCAGGACGTCAAATGCTATGACGTCGACGAGCCTTCCCCAATGGAGACCCCCAACATCGATGCCCTTGCAAAAAAGGGTATTCAATTCTGGCAAGCCTATGCTCCGGCTCCCACCTGCGCTCCATCGCGATGCGCCATCATGAGCGGCAACCACCCCGCTCGAGCCCAAAAAACCCATGTTGTGGGAGGAGCTCCTCCCACCCCCAACCATAAGCATGGATGGACGATGATGGCCCCCTGGTACAGCGGAAGGATGCCCGAAAACGAAAGGACTCTGCCCCGTGCCCTGCAAGGGAACGGTTACATAACCGGGCACTCCGGCAAATGGCATATGGCGATCGATCACATGGCTTTCCCCCAACCCGAGGACCAAGGCTTTGACTGGACCCAAAGCAGTCGTGGCGCTCGAGCCCGCATGAACAGTCGGGTAAGAGGATTTGCCTCAAATGCAACCCAGGATCCCTTTCGATTGGACGAAAATGGCTTTCCGTTTCATCAAACGAGCGAAGATGCTCTCACTTTTCTGAGGGAGAATCATCACCGACCCTTCTTCCTGTACTATGCGACCTGGTTGGTGCACACGCCCATACATACCCGTTCGGAACGACTTCTGGAAAAATATTGCAAGAAACTGGGAGTCGAAAAACCGAAGGAGGATCGGGGTTGGACGATCGAAGGTCAACGCAACCCATTCTATTGCGCAATGGTCGAAGAACTTGATTACCATATGGGTAAGGTGTTCACCTACCTGAACAACACCGATGACCCCCGCTGGCCGGGCCACAAACTATCCGAGAACACTTATGTTCTATTCACTTCGGACAACGGAGGCATGGAAGGTCATCCGGGGGAAGTCATCACGGACAACTATCCGCTGGATAAGGGAAAGATTTCAGCCATGGAGGGCGGAATCCGAGTTCCTCTGATTATAACCGGCCCGGGAATACGAGCAGGAGTCGAGTCCGACGTCATGGTCAACGGCCTGGATTTCTATCCAACCATTCTTACCCTTACGAAGACTCCCAAACCAAAGGATAAGAACCTCGACGGATGCGATCTGAGCGATCTTCTCAGGGATGACCCAAGCAACTCCCGCCTGGTTAGGGACAAGCAAGGAAAACCAAGGAATTCAATGATTTGGCATTTCCCTCACAGCGTTGCCCTTGAAAGTTCGATACGCGTGGAAGGTTTCAAACTCATCCGCAACTATGATCACAAGTATAACCCGAATACACCCGAGCTTGAGCTTTATCAGCTTTACCGCAACGTGAATGGGAAACAGGTGAGAGTGGATCTTGAAGAGGCCAACAATCTTGTCGCATCCAAGCCTGAACTGGCGAATGAACTCAACCGCGAACTCACTTCGGTCCTGAACGAAATGAACGCGAGTTACCCCTATTACAATCCTCGAGCTGCAAGAATCGGTATGGAAAAAAATCAGACCCCTCGAATCATTTCCCACGAGAGGAAAGGAAAGGTGGTCAGGTTCGCCTATCAGTCCAGGGGTTCCGAAGTGGTCCGGGCCGATTTGATCTACACCTTGAACGGAAACCAGCGATACGAAGAATGGTTCAGAGCGCTCGGAGAGTTGGAGGGAGAAAATATGATCAAGGTTCAATTGCCCGAGGGAACGACCCACTATTTCCTCAACCTAATCGACCGAAACAATTTTTTGGTCAGTTATCCGCAATGTCCCGATTACGCGACCTTGAACCAATCGAAGGATCCGTTTTCAAAATTCGCCATTTCCGCAAGATAGCAGGCATGCTCAGTTAGTGACCCGGAGAGGTAAGGCATCCACTGAGAACAACTTCTCGTATAAGCGACTTCAGGCGATAATCATAAAGCTTGGCCTTTTCAGTGATCTTTTCGATCTCCAGACTGTCTCCGGGTTCAAGTTCCCTCGAGACAAGAAAACGAAGAAGATGGCCAACGAAGGCCTTCGCATACCGATCGGTCTCCTTCAGCAGCGAATCCTTGAAGTCGGACGCTCCCTGGTAAGTATGCTTTCTCATCAAGCTCCCACTGGCATCAACTTCCCGACCATTGCGGTATGTTTCGCGCCAGCGGCCCGTCAAGTCAAAGTTCTCCATGGCAAAACCCAGGGGATCTAATTTCGAGTGACAACCAGCGCAATCGGGATGCTCGCGATGCTTTGCGAATTGTTCCCGGATGGTCATGTTTTTGGAATTTCCATCATCTTGCAGAGGAGGGACGTCATTGGGTGGAGGAGGTGGCGGGTCATTGAGAATCACTTCGATGATCCATGCGCCCCGGGCAATGGGATGTGACCGTTTGGGACCGGAAGTCATGCTGAGCATAGCCGCGTTGGTAATTACGCCGCCATACCTCGGATCACTCAGGGAAACTCTTTCGAACGTCTCCGAACGTAATTTTTTTCTCAATTCGGCATCGAACAACCTTTGCGACTCCGCTCCTAATTTATTTGGTTGGATAGGCTTCGGAGCTTTCCTCAATGCATTCCTCGCCTCCTTCAGATTTTTTTCGAGCGTACCCTTGCTCGCTCTTTGTTCGGGCGACAACCGAGCAAGCAGTTCACGGTTGGAAACGAAGGTTTGATTGCCTCTTGCCGCCTGCTCGACCTCCTCTGGATTCAAGGCTCGGTCATAGAGACGAGCTTTGTCGATGATCACGGCAAGGTGCTTGTTCCCACCCTTGGGTGTGTGACGCAAGCCAAAGAGCACCGAAGATTTGCCTTGGGGGAAAGTGGCCAGGTTTTTTTGGTAAGGTTTGCCGTAAGGCTCACCGTTGCGATAAAGGGCAATCCTTCCATCCGCTTCGTAGGTCATGATCAGATGAATCATTTGGTTGACCAAATTCTCAGGCGCGGAACCGGCGAAATCCTGAGTTCGACTGAAGCCGTTGCTGCCGGAAATCCAATGCCTGGGCATTCGTTCTCCCAAAACGATCGTATCGAAGAAATCACCCGGACCCTGAATGCCCATGACCCCACCTCCTCTCTGATCAAGATTTTCAAGAAGAAACCAAACTTCGAGGCTCTTGGTCCGCAATTCGAAAGGGAGGTTGGCGCTCCGGAGATAGGAATCCTGACCTATTTCCACCATCCCGTCCTTGAACTCCGCCTTTCCATGCTTTTTGAGAGGAATGGCTCCGACCGAGCTTTTCAAATTTCCATTGAACTCCCATGCTGCGATGGGCCTGAGGTCAACCGGTTCCGAAAGATCCTCTTCCACCGCCCGTTCGGCCAAAATCCTCTTTCGGAAAGGATCGATCAAAGTAGCGAGTTCGCGTTCTCCTTTTTCGATCTCCCGTTCGATATCGAAGATTTTCCTCTTCTTTTTATCGTTCGCTTCGATCGCATTCTTCAGGTCTTTCTCGCTGGGCTTGAGCTCGCCATGGTACCAAGTCTCAAGAAATTCGTTTCGGTAAGCGAACGAAGGCTTGATCAGCTCGGCAATCGGCCGGTTTTCAACGAAAATGGCATCGAAAAGCAAAAGCGGTTCGACCACCATGGCCAGACTGGCCGGATATTCCTTGTCGATGGAAAAATACCGGTTGACCTTGGGATCCGGCGTGGCCGCAAGGGCATTTTCCAATTGCATCCATTGCGACGGAAAACTATCGAGAAACCGTTCGATTTTAGGATCCTCCAGCATTCCGTCAACGACCTTGGCCAATTCATTCGGATTCGTCAGACTGCCTTTTTCCGCAGCGTTCAGAAGCCCCTCGTCCGGACAACTCCCCCAAAGGGAAAAGGACAATTTGGAAGCCAACGCATAAGGATCGTTGTCCGCAACGGTCTCGTGCCGAAAGACAAACAGTGGAGAGGAAAGGATTGCGGAAACCACTTTTTTCATCCCCGCCGTGAAGGATTCCTCGGATTTCACTTGGGCTTGAGCATAGCGGACGTACCTGTCTGCGACCTCCTTTTCAACCGCGGAACGGAAAGCCAGACGAAGGAAGGGTTTCAATCGATCTCGGATTTCCCCTTCCAGATTCTCCGAGTTCGCGGGGGGGGCGAAGAACTCTTTCCAGATGCCCACGGTTCTCTCATTGAAGTCCGGGCTTTCCACGATGGAAACGCTCAACTTAAGAAAGGTGTCCATCAGAAGAGGAGACAAGGTCAACTGGTCGGACTGGTTGTCAAAGCCGTGGGCCGCTCGCAAATCCTTTGGAAAAGGTCGGACCTCGCGGAATCCCTTGTCACGATGATAGGCGGAGGCCCGGACGACCTGGGGTATCGTTTCAGCCGAAGTCTGCAAGTACTTGGTTCTGCGAGTCATCATCTTCTCCGAAAGTTCAAAGAGGTCGCTTTCGATACGGAACAAATCACGAAGAGAATTGTTGTACTGAAAACGGTTTAGGCGGCTGAGCCTCGGCTTTTCCCTCTTCGCATCCGCTGCCGCTTGGCGCATGAAATCCTTGAGCAATAGAACCGTAGCAGTCCTTTGCTCCTCCGAGAGCGGTTGCTCATTCTCCGGCGGCATGTCCCCAAAATCGATCACCTCGATCAATTCCTTGATCAATTCGGGCTTGGCGAGAATATCCGCTTGGCTGCGGATTTCCTTGAGATTGACCTTTCCCTTGGTCTTTTCACCACCGTGACACTTTACGCAATTTTGCTCGAAAAGGGGGGCGATTGTTTGGTTGAAGGAATCCAATCCAATCAAAGACTGGGAGAAGCAACCCAGGTACGAAACTAGGATGAGACGGAAGGGAGCGGACATGGACTACGTCCAGAGATCGGAAAGGAGACCACTGCTATCCGCAAAATCATCGATTTCCAGTCCCATCAGGTTTGCCAGGGTCAGCCAAAGGTTGGAATTCAGTGTTCCGCTCTTGCACTTGATGAAGCGGCCTTGCTTGACTTGCCCCTGCCCCCTTCCGGCCAGAATCATGGGCAAATCGAAAAACTGATGGGTTGCCCCGTCACCCAATCCGGCCCCAAAGGTAATCAGAGAATTGTCAAACAGACTGGTTCCGTCCGCCTCCTTCAATTCCTTCATCCGGGAAAGAACGTAGGAAAATTGCTCCATGTGAAAAAGGTCAATTTTCTGAAGTTCCTTCGCGACCTCTTCCTTCTTTTGGTTGTGGGTCATGTTATGGTGCTGGACCGGGTCGTCGAATACTCCCTCGTACATCAGCGAGGCATCCCAGCGCTCGGGACCAATCATAAACGTGCTGACGTTCGTAATGCCCATTTGCAAGGCGGCGAGCATCAGGTCCGCCTGCAAGCGGATATATTCGCCACGGGGAAGAACTTCATTGCTGGGTTGCTTGAGATCGACCGCCTTGACAAGTGTTTCCAGTTTTTCGATTCGCTTCTCAATGTCGCGAAGCATGGTCACGAACCCATCCAGGGAATCACGATCTCCGGCACCCAGTTTTCGGGCGAGGCTGTTGGTGTCCGCCAAAATCAAATCCGTCACGTTCCGGACGTGTTCGCGATAGGAATCCGCCATAAACAACCGGTCATACAACTTGCGCGGATTCTTGATGGATGGAGCGATTTTTCCGGGACCATACCATGAGATATTGTCGAAATAGATATCCTCCTTACCCGCGGTGAATCCATTGCAGGAAATTTCAAGCGTATTGAATACCGAAGTGCGCCCCACCTGATCTCCAATCACCTGATCGAGGCTTCGCCCGTTCGGGTAGCGCATGCCTTTTTCGATTGCCTGATCGGGTGATACGCTCGTCAGGTAGCAGGACGCTCCCTGGGCATGGACGTCCTGCCCGTGTTTGAAGGTTCGATCGAGACCGGTGATCATGGTGATGTCGTTCCGGTGCTTTTTCAAGGGACGCATCGTGGAAGTGAACTCCAAGGGATAGATGCCCGGGTCGTTCAGGTGTCTTCTTTGATCCTTCGTCTTGTCCGCATTGAATCCACCTACGAAACCCGGCAAGGTCGCATCCTCTTCGCCGGGGAAAAAGTTCCGTCGGAGGATTCCGTTCGGGAGATACATCATGACCAATTTCTTATTGGGCAAAAGGTCCTCGGTTCGTCCGTACCCAAGGGAAGGGAAAAATGGCATGAGAACGGTAGCCCCGGCCGTACGAATGAAATGCCTTCTCGAGAAAATCATGATCTGAATACCCTTCAATCTAAAGAAAGCACCCGATCAATCTCAAATCATTTTTTCCAAACTTGGAACATTTGCCAAATGGGGGGAATCAAAGGTAAAGGTTCTCCGAAAACTCAACCATCGGCCCTTCTGTACAGAAAGGCATCCGAAGTCAAAAGCGAAAGAATCAGGGCTTTCATACTGCCACCGCTTTCCCGATAAGCCTTGTGGGCCGCTTGTAGAACCGGACGGTCATGCAGGGTCTCGTTACGCCCCATCCAAAAGCGAAAGGCGTGCCGCACGAAGACCTGTTCGACTCTTTCGCTGTCAGCGAGTTTTTCGATCATCTCCATGGCATCGGCAACGGGACCATCCAGAGAGGGGTCTCCCGAATCCACGATTTCCCCCGAAGAATCAACCGGTTCATCGAACTCGGTGGTACGATAAATCCCCGCATGATTGTACATTTCAAAAGGAAGGCCAAGGGGATCCATTTTCTCGTGGCAACTCCAGCAATACTTTTCACGGGTTACCCGCATGCGCTCGCGAAGGGATACGTTCGGTTCATCCGGAAGTTGAGCATCCACGGTGATCGGCACATCGGGAATCCCTCCACCGAGTAGCCTTTCCCTAACCCAGATGCCACGATGAATCGCATGGTTATCCATAGCGTCGGAATGAGAAACCAACCAACTCGGATGGGTCAGAATCCCCAATCGCTGACCCTCCGGCACTGTAGAGAGGGTCCTTTCCGGTTTCATGGAACCTTGGCCAAAGGAGCGCCGACTCACTCGAGCAAAGATTTGCTCACCCGAAAAATCCGCTTCCTTGACGTTCGTGTTTATAACGCTTCCGGCCTTTCTTTTCATATCCGCCATTCTTTTGATTAAGGCCTTTAGCTCCTTTTGCTTTTTGGCCAACGTTTTTTGGAGCGATTTGTCGCTCTGGTTGGTCTTGGCCTCCGCTTCAAGCTGATTGACTTCCTTGGTCAGAATCTTCCGCTCTTCAGCAATTTCAGCAGTGGCCAATTCCTCAGCCCTCTTCTTCTCCTGCTGAGCGATGACTCTCTCTTCCTTGCTATATCTTCGCCCGAACAGCACGCGATCATTTCGGGTGTGAACCACCTTTTGAGTAGTCAACAATTCCTTCAAGACTTCCTCATCCTCAGCCAGAATCAATTCGATCAAGCGATCCGTACTTGCAGTCGCATCAAACATGGCCCGAAAGTAGGCGGCTCCTCTTGAAGAGGATCCCGTTCCGGCAAGAGCTTTTTCATCCTTACAAATATATCCAGCCAAATCATAATCGAAGAAATCCCGAAAGAAGCGGAGTATTCTTGGCTTTCGAATGGAATCATCCTCCAGCATACGCGAGACTTCACGTCTCACGTCTTCCTTGGTTTTCATCTTTCCCTCCGTGATTGCCTTTCGGAGGGTTTCGTCCGGTCTGATGTAGCGAAGGGCATGATTCAAGGCCAATCCAAGTTCCCAGTCCTGCAGCATGACTCGACCATATTCGTCAGGCTCCCCCTCTTTCGCGAGCTCCGCTCGAAAGAGAGCGTCCCGGTCGAGAAAGATTGACGAAAGCCCCATGAATGCGCCGTCCTCACGGCCAATCTTATCAATGGAATTCCGAACAATCTCCGAATATTCCCTTGATTCGTCCTCCGTCGGGGGGCGGAAGGTCAGAGCTTCGAACAAATAATCTATGGTTCTGAGAATCGACGGATCGCTGAAACTTTCCTGAGCCATCAAGTCATAAACCGGAGTGATGGGTCTGGAGACTTTGGTGTTGTATACGATGGCGGAAGGCAAGCCCCTTAGGTCACCCTTGGGTTTTACCTGATCGTAAGTCTTCGGATCATCGGTGATTTGCTCGGGAAATTCCACAAGGCTCATCGGACCATAGGCCATGTACTTGAGGATATCCTCCGCCTTGTTCAGAATTTGCGTGGCTTCCGAGCTGTTCACCGAATAAAAACCCGCATAATTCTCCAAGCCATGCTTTCGGTTGGACGAAAGAACCACCGGTACGCTCTTCACTGCAGTTTGATAAGCGACCGTTCCCCCCTCCCACCTGATGATCCGATCCGTTCCGAAATACAGTTTCAGCTCACCCCCATGATTGGTGGGCACGAAATCTCCACGAGTGCGAAGACCGGGTTTGGCAGGGTCATATACGGGCTCCGTGTTAATCAGTTCATTCAATCTGGTGATGTGTTCCTGAGGAGTGATGCGCCAGAGCCGTGTGGGGGAAGAGGTGGGTTTGAGCACGATCCCTTTGGGTAGTTCGCCAAAGAGCAGATCATGATCGAGGTAATTTGCCTTTTTGGGGTCAAGATCCGCCTTGAAACCACCCTTCTCTTTCATTTCATCACGCAATTCGCGAACGATCCACTCCGAAAACCGGAGGCGGTCGAGGATCTGAGGCCGGGGTTTGTTCTTCGGAGGCATTTCACCCATGGACACTTGCGCCCATACGGATTTCCAGACTGCGGCGTTGATTTGATCAACGGGCCCAAGTTCAAGAAGGTTAAGCCCGGCCTCGCTGGTTTCGTCATCGTGACAGTCAAAGCAGTGGTTTTCCAAAAAAGGTTCGGCTCGGCTTTGAAAAGTGCCCGGAACCGGTTCGCCCGGTACGTAGGGTTCGGCATAAAGGTAAACGGCTCCACATAACAGGAGGGCCCTTGGAGCGATCTTACCAAGCACGGCTAACTGAGAACTTCCTTCAGGGGTCCGGTTCCCGAGTCGTACTTTTTGGCCATGGCTTCAGACATGTTGAAACGGTCGGCTTGGACTCCGGATACACGTAGAATGGAGTTGTACAATGCGTTGATGGGACGCTTGCCGTCCAATTGAGTGAAACAACCCGTCTTAAAGGCTCCTCCGCAATCGCCAAGAAGCATCACCGGCCAATTCGAACCGTTGGTATGCTGCTTGTCGGCGTTGTTGCTGGTGTAAACGATCAGAGTGTTGTCCATCATCGAACCATTGCCTTCGGGCACGCTCTCCAACTGCTCCATCAGCTTGACCAACATCCGGGAGTTGTACTGTCGAATTTTGATCCAGATGGGATTGTCCTTTTGCTTCATGTGACCCAAGTTGTGTCCCTGTTGCTCGATTCCCAAGCCCTTCCAGGCACCGAAAATCTCGCCCCGCCCGGAACCGATGGTCAAAGTGTTGGTGGTTCCCGACTTCAAGGCCGAGATACCAAGATCAAGCAAGGAATCGTGCCAATCGGTTTCGAATTCAGGATTCGTGTATCTCTCATCGACTACGGGCGCGAATTTCTTGAGATGCCCGGACACTTTGGCCAGACGCTCACGCAATCCGTTCATATCCTCGAACCCGCGCAGGTAATGTCCGTAGCGCTCCTTTTCACCAAGCGGGAGTTCGATCCCTTCCGATGAAACCATGCTCTCAATCCGTTCCAGCATGGAGGAGCGAGCCTCATGCTGATTACGAATGTCTCCCTCTGCAATTCCTCCGTACAAGAGCTGATACAAGTGGTTGGGATTGGAATGCATGAAAATAGGCTGACCCGCTCCGCTTGCCGAAAGGTTGGCCACGGTAGGCTTGGCCCGCATGTTTTCGATTGAATCCATACCTATGCATAGGTGAGGAAGTAAGGTTTGCGGAAGGATTTTACTCAGTTCGTAATCAATCGTCGGACCGGCCGGAGGAACGCCATCGCTACCCCGGTAACCACCCAAGGCGCCGAAAAACGGACTATGGGAGGGACTTGTGTGGAGTCCATGCAAGCCATTGATGATATGCATCCGATCCTTGAATGGTTCAAGCGCTTCGATAGGCTCGGGTAGCTTGGCATTGGCCAGCGAACCGCTGGCATTCATCTCACTGGGTATGCAGGTCGCAGGGTCAAAGCCTTGGTTTTGCAAAAAGAAAATAACCCGTTTCATCGGTGAAGCGGTCGAACCGATCCCAAAGGTTTGGTTCGGAAGGAAACCACCACCTACAGCGGCACCGAAACCCGCCGCCAAACTTTGCAACATGCTTCTACGATTCATATTTTTAAGATTAATAGCGGAAGAGGACGATTTTATCCATATTTTTATTGTTTTTTTTATGAAAGCCAATTGTGCCGAAAATCAAACGCAAGGCACGGGGATGATCAAAGTTGGGGCGAAGAAGCTTCAAGCCTTTCCGTCTTGGTGCTTTTCAATGAGCAAAAGCATGATTAGGGTCGGGACATGCCTTTGACTCCCATCCGCATGCGACCTTTCCTTAGGTTCGCCGTCTCTCTGCTTGCCAGCCTCTGCCTTGGCGCGGGCGCCAAGGAAGCGTTTCCCGAAAAAGCGATCACTGTCATCGTACCTTTTGCCGCCGGCGGGGGC
>CEPJ01087904.1_pt1 | contig 10947 bp, 7 predicted proteins | sample 530561 | NCBI WGS metagenome assembly CEPJ01 (sample SAMEA2620404, study PRJEB7988) | marine metagenome | biome: marine biome (ENVO:00000447); feature: surface water layer (ENVO:00002042); material: "saline water (ENVO:00002010), including plankton (ENVO:xxxxxxxx)" | depth 5 m
TTCTGACTTATTTGAAATAATTTCAGATTCTCCGTTACAACCTCGGAAAATATTGTTTTCTATTAAAGATTTTGATGAAACACGGGAGTATGTGCTTGTGCCCACTCTTATTGTTTCGCCTCCATTTTCTCCTAATTCCGGACGTGGTCCAAAATAATTATGATCAATTCTGTGGTTATTGTCTTGATGTTCTTTTTCTCGAAGCACAACAACTAAGGTTGTTCCAATTGATTCTTTTCCTGTGAAGTTGTTGTGATCTACTCTATTGTTTTTTCCATATAAATCAACCCAATGATTACTGATTCCATCAACAGCATCAAAGTATGATATAGTGGAGTTGGTAAACCTACAATTATAAGCAAATACTTTTGAGTTCTTTCTAAATTGCACCACATGTTTTTTTGTAGTTTTTCCATCCTTAAACCATAATCCACTAACGATAACATAGGTCCCATAAATATTTAAACTTGAGTCACCCGTAATCAAAACTTTTCCGGGTGTTTCGGCTTTTACAATAATTGGATTTTGTTTGGTTCCCGAACCATATGCATTTAGAGCAACGTCGTTCCACACGCCGTTCTTTAAAACAATAGTACCTCCATTACTGATTTGTTTAATAGCAGAATTGTATTCATCTATTGTTGAAACTTTAATTGATTGGGCAATAACAAAAAAACCTGAAAAAAGAAATAAAATAATTATTCTATTAAAACAAAATTTCATTTAAATCACACGTTTTTTAACAATTAATCAAATTTAATAAAATGAGGTAAATCACAGAAACATTAAAAATTTCGTCTATTAAATAATTATCTTTTATGAGTTTTTATTAAAATTTAAGATTAACAATTATGTTTGCGTATTGCGAATTATTTAAGATAATTACTTAGAAAATAATTCAAATGAAAAAAGAAAACAAATTATAAATATGTTTAATCTAAATTTATTTTAAATTCACAAAAAAGATTAAAATGAATAAAACAATTTTATTGACTGGAGCAGGTGGAGTTTTATGTGGTAAGTTAGCTGAGGCACTCTCTGAAAAGGGTCATAAAATTGCTGTTCTTGACATAAGTAAAGAAGCTGCTGGTGCAGTTGTAGAGCGTATTAAATCTAATGGTGGCAATGCTATTGGTTTAGAAGCAAATGTTTTAGAAAAAGACACTCTAATAAGTGCAAGGAAAGTCATAAATAATAGCTTTGGAAAAATAGACATTTTAATAAATGGTGCTGGTGGAAATCATCCATTGGGAACAACTTCAAATCCATTCTTTATGATTGACGATATGCATAATAAAAATGAAGATTTCAAAACTTTTTTTGACTTAGAATCTAAAGGGATTGAGTTTACTTTTAACTTAAACTTTCTTGGGACTTTACTTCCCACACAAGTATTTTCTCAAGATATGATAGGTAGGAAAAATTGTAGTATTATTAATATTTCGTCGATGAACGCTTTTACTCCCTTAACGAAAATTCCTGCTTACAGTGGTGCTAAAGCTGCTGTATCAAATTTTACAAAATGGTTAGCAGTTCATTTTTCAAAAGTGGACATTCGCGTAAATGCTCTTGCGCCAGGATTTTTCTTAACTGAGCAAAATAGATCATTATTAACAAATTCCGATGGAACTTTAACTAAAAGAGGACAGCAAATTATTAATCAAACTCCGATGGGGCGTTATGGTGTGCCTGAAGACTTGGTTGGAACCACCTTGTGGCTTTGTGGTGAGGGTTCAAAGTTCGTTACTGGAGTAGTAATTCCAATTGATGGTGGGTTTTCCGCATACAGTGGTGTTTAATATTTTACAATATGGATATTTCATTAGAACAAACTTGGCGCTGGTACGGTCCTGACGATCCAGTTTCCTTAATTGACATAAAGCAAGCTGGTGCTACAGGAATTGTTTCTGCACTTCATCAAGTTCCCAATGGATCTGTTTGGACTATTGATGAAATAAAAAAAAGACAAAAAGAAATTGAAAAAGTAGGACTTACTTGGTCGGTAGTTGAAAGTGTTCCTGTGCATGAAGATATAAAAACTAAATCAGGAAAATATAAAACTTACATAGATAATTACAAACAAACACTTTTAAATTTGGGAGCGTGTGGTATAGATATAGTTTGTTACAACTTTATGCCTGTTCTTGATTGGACACGTACAAATTTAGCATATGAAGTTTCAGATTTATCAACTGCATTAAGATTTGAATCTGATGCATTTGCTGCTTTTGAATTATTTTTATTAAAAAGACCTGGTGCAGAAAATTCTTACTCTGAAAATGAAATTAAACTAGCAAAAAAATTTATAGAAAACTGTTCAGTGCATCAACAAAAAAAATTGATTAAAAATATAATTGCGGGGCTACCAGGTGCTCAGGAAGGGTACACTTTACAAGAGTTTAGGAAAATCCTGTCAACATACAAAAATATAGGACTGAAGGAATTAAAATCAAATCTATTTTATTTTGTCTCTGAGATAATACCAACGGCTGAAAATGCAAATATCCTTCTTTGTATTCATCCGGATGACCCACCATATTCAATTCTAGGACTACCTAGAGTTGTAAGTACAGAACAGGATGTTGTTGATTTATACAATGCTGTTAAAAGTCCAAATAATGGTTTAACCTTTTGTACAGGATCGTTTGGTGTTCGTTCTGACAATGATTTGGTTGGAATGGTTAACCGCTTGGGAAGTCGCATTCATTTCATTCATTTACGTGCAACCAAAAGAGACAAAAATGGAAGTTTCCATGAGTCTAATCACTTAGAGGGAGATGTTGATATGTATGGAGTAATGAAAGCTTTAATCGAAGAACAGATATTAAGAAAAAAAAATGGTAGAAAGGATTTACGCATGCCTTTTCGACCTGACCATGGACATAAAATGCTTGATGACTTAGTGAAGAAAACCAATCCCGGATATTCAGCTATTGGTCGCTTACGTGGCTTAGCAGAATTAAGAGGTTTAGAGCTAGGTATCAGAAAATCATTGTAAATTAGTTTTATAGTTGTTTTATGAAACTAAAATTAATATTATAAAATTAATCCAGGTTTGTCCTAAAATTCATATTTCTTAATTCTAAATTATTCTATGAAACCTTTTTATATTTTCTTAATTTCATTTGTACTATTTAGCTGCTCGAAAAATAACGATACTCTATTTGTTGTGAGTATTAAAAATGATATGCCATTTGACCGTGCGTTTGAAACAGTTGAGATTAATATTTCCAATTTAAATCTTAAAAATAATGGATTAGTTGTATTTGATGAAAAAAAACGCAAAAATATATCATCACAGCTTGTCGATAACAATTTAGACGGACAAATGGATGTTTTATTATTTCAACCTGAAGTTGCATCGAACTCTAAAATATTAGTTAATATAAAATATTCAAATAAAGAACAGAAAATTGAAAATTATTGTTATTCTCGCTTTGTTCCGGAACGTACTGACGATTATGCCTGGGAAAATAATCGTGTGGCTTTTCGAACATTTGGACCAACCGCACAGAACATGGTTGAACAAAATATTAAAGGCGGTACATTGACCAGTGGTATTGATGCATGGCTTAAAAGAGTCGAATACCCTATTATTAACAAGTGGTACAAAGAACACTTGTCTGGAGAATTTTCATATCACGAAGATAATGGTGAAGGATTGGACAATTTTCATGTTGGAAAAAGTAGAGGAATTGGAGGAATTGCTGTAAAAACTAAAAAATCTTATGCAGTTTCAAAAAATTTTATTAGTTGGAAAACTATTACTAATGGCCCAATTAGAACTAGTTTTGAATTAACTTACGATGATTGGGAAGCTGACGAAAAAATCATTTCAGAGAAAAAAGTTATTTCTTTAGACTATGGTCACAATCTATCAAAATTCATAGTTAAATTAAACGGCTCTAAAAATATTTTGGCTGGAATAACACTACATAATAAAGAAGGAGAAATAACGGAAACACCAAAAAATGGTTGGATAAGTTATTGGGAACCACATGATAATTCTTCATTAGGTATGGGTATTGTTGCCAATATCAAAAATATAATAGGTGTTAATAAATATATTTCTAACGAAAAAGATAAAAGCAATTTATTCCTTGAAATAAATGGAAATAATAGTATTTACAACTACTATGCTGGCTTTGGTTGGAAAAAAAGTGGTCAATTTGAAAGTAAAAGCGACTGGAACAACTATTTGGAACATTTTTCGAAATGCCTAAAAAATCCACTACAAGTTTCCATCATTGAGCAAAATAAAGAACATTGAAAGGGATTTGGTTTAAATCAATATTAATTTTATTAAAGTTTATTCTAGTTAGTATTAATCAAACATACGGACAAAAAGTACTGTTATCTGCAAATGGTCCAGGCAATACATATGAAGAAATAAATAAAAAATTCGCACCTGGAAAAGATGTCATTGAAGTTCCTGACTGTGTTCACTCTGAATTTGGAAGACACATTAATGAAATTTATGATGAAGAATTAGAGAAGCATGTTTTCAATTTTTTTGTACATGTAGTGCCTGACAATGACCGTTGCCTAAACTTTGATCGACAACGAACAGAAATCAAAACATATGGAGGTTCACCAGATAACCTCAAAGCTGTTTTAGGCGAGACAGTTATTTATTCATGGAAATTTAAACTACCACAAAATTTTAAAGTTTCAAAAAACTTTACTCACTTACATCAAATTAAATCAGTTGGAAGTATTCATTCTACCTCTCCAATGATTACACTAACTGCAAGAAAGTCAACTCCCGACAAAATGGAATTAAGGTACACTTCTACCACCATGCAAAGTACTTTAAAAACAGCCTTGCTTGACTTATTTAGGGATGAATGGGTAAAAGTAACAGAAGTTATTAAATACGATAATTTTGGAAGTTATTATATAAAAATTTCACGAATTTCGGATGGCATGGTATTACTTAAATATAATATTTCTGCTATTGATACGTGGCAAGATGGATCGAAATTTTCAAGACCTAAATGGGGTATCTACAGGAGTATCAAAGATGTGTCTGATTTAAGGGACGAGCAGGTAAGATTTGATGATTTTATTATTCAAGAATTGACTCCATTAAGTGTTCTTGATTATAAGTCAATGTCAACAAAAAATAAACTGAAAGTAAATAAATCAAAAATGTTTGTTTCGATAAAAAATATCCCAAAAAACAGCTATGAAGAAATTGAGTTGATTAGTGAAAATGGAAAAAAAATTGCACTTAACAGATTATTACAAAAAAACAAAATAAGATTATCTGGACTTCCAGAAGGTGATTATTATATCTCATTTTTAGAGGCGAAACAACCGGTTAGTATTTATACATTTACCATTGAAAACTAGTTATTAATTGTTTTCCTAAAAGGAGGTAAAGGCATTTTGATGTTGTTATAAATTGAAACTTCGGATGGAGCATCTTTCCATAAATACCTAATTTCAATAGGATAATCGATACTTGAATTTAATACTGCTACGGTTTTGTTGTCTAGCAGTTGAGCTTCGGTGTTGGAAACAAATACACCATCTTTAAAAATTTCAAATCCTTTAATTTTTGATGAGCCCTTATTTAGAATTGTTTGATCGAAGTAAAATAAAACTGATTTTGATTTAGCTAGGCTATTAATAATTTTTGGGTAATGGCCAAATATCTTAGGGTTATACACCAAAAAATCAGATGCAACAGCAAGTCTATAACCAACATCATGTTTATTAGCTGGGTGTACATTATAATCATCACCTATGTCAATTGTAGGTATCATACCTACCAAATCGAGATTTAATGCTTGAGTTTGGGCCTCTCTAAAGTTTACCAGCTTAATTCCCATATTAGCTCTGTTTGGAAGTTGAACAAATAAAAAAGGTATTTTTTTTTGCCAATTTTTTCTCCAGTCTTGAATCATTTTTGGAAATAATTTTGAATATTCATTCGGATTACTGACATTGGATTCTCCTTGATACCAAATCACACCTCTAATTTTGAAATCAAAAAATGGATACAACATTGCATTGTAAAGCGATGAGGGTAAATATTTTGGATGTACACGGTCCGGTGGTTGATTAATTTCATTTGTCCCTTCTCTGTATTTCCATGTTCCAGCCAAAGAAATCTTTGCTGAAATAGTTTGAAGATAAAGCGAATCTTTTCCACTTCTAAAGCCACCAATATCTAAAGGGTTTTTAATGCGAACTGTAATGACATTTTTACCTTTTTTTAACAATTCTTTTGAAACAATATATTTTCTTGAAATATCATTTTTTTTAATTGATCCTATTTTATAACCATTAAAATATGTAATGTCTTCGTTGTCAATCAAACCGAAACTAAGGAGTAAATCATTGGATGCATCCTCAGCAGTTAAAAATATAGATTTAGATACCCAGACAACCCCTACCCGGTTTTTCAAATTTGTATTTCGCCATACATTTGGTAATTGAATATTTTTCCATGTACTATAGTCATAATTAACAGACTGCCAGTTTTGCTCAGTGCCTAAATCAGCCTCATCTAAATAAAGATTGTACTTTTTTTCAGCCACTTTATATTCTTGCTCCAATTTATTTAAATCTAAAGTCTTAATTTTTTGGAGTAGTTCATGTTTACTTTTATCATTAGAAAAATCATCAGCATTCATCCAAGACTCAATGCTTGATCCACCCCATGACGAATGAATTAGTCCAATAGGAACTTCAAGTCTTTTGTATAGCTCACGTGCAAAATAATATGCTACAGCAGAAAAGTTTTTTGTTGTTTTTGAATTACAACTAGTCCATTTATTTTTAGGGTCAAGTTCTTTTGTAGGAATTCCGCTCATTGATCTTTTTACATTGAATAACTTTATTTTATCATGGTGACTTTGTTCAATTTCATTAATACCATTTTCTGATTTGTAAAGCGGCCAGCCCATATTTGACTGACCTGAGCAAAACCATACCTCGCCAACAAAAACATTGTTAAGTTCAATTGTATTTTTTCCTAATAATTTAAGATTATACGGTCCGCCTGATGATGCATTAATAAAAACCAAACGCCATTTACCATCATTACTTGCTTTTGTTTTACGAATCTCTCCCCTAAAAAAACCAGTAATTTCTTCTTTTGGTGAAGCTTTACCCCAGATTGTAATTTCCTCTCCTTGCTGAAGCACCATGTGGTCCGAAAAAAAAGGAGGTAAACTTATTTGAGAGTAAATACTACTCGAAGTTAATTTTAGTATAAAAAAATAAAAGTAAATGGTTTTACAGTTAAAGCACATGCACAATATCTACTTTAAATGATTTGAAATATTTTTAAAAACTTATTTAAGTTAATCATTAATTGATATTCTACAATGCAGTTATAACTATGTTATCAATTCTAATTTCTTCATCTCCACTTGAGTATCCATATCTTACATTGTCCGAACTGCCAGTGGACAACCCTCCAATTCCTCTTACAAATAATGCTACACTATTATTGGCACCAGAATTAAAATTTAGAATATGCTTTATTAAACTTGTGTCATCTGGATTATTTAGCACCTTATTCATAAGGTTATTAGCCTCATTTTCAGCTTGTGAAACAGAAGAGTAACCATAACCGTCTTGCGGGAACTCAGTAGTATCAGTATAATACGTTGCGGTATAGCCACTGTCATATCCTGTTCCTGCTAATACCCTTAGTTCAAGACTGGCAGGGTTAGATCCCCCAGAACTGGAGTTGAACTTGACATCAATTTCAATTTGGTAATTGGCATTCGGTGTAACTTCAAACTCCTGATATATGTGATCGGGTTCATTATTATCGAATTTCAATACATCATTTCCAGAAACTGTGCTAGATTCACCCTGAGTTCCCAAACTTCTATTAATCCAACCTGAACAAGTACAGTCTGATCCGGCAATTTTACTGAGTTTATCAAAAACAGTATTTATTAAAATCGGATCTGGCACGGGTGGCTCTGGCGGTTCTTCAACAGTTATTTCTTTAATCAATGTATCAGAAAGACCATTGTTGTCAGAAGCTGTTAGAGAAACATTATATGTGCCTTCATTGGCATATCTGTTTGTTGGTTCATAATCGGTAGATGTATTTCCATCACCAAAGTCCCAATAATATGTAGTTGAACTGATAGATCCATTTGAAAAAAAATAGTCTTTCCAACCGTCATTATCAACATCTTCACTTTGAATTGCTGTAAAAACAGCCTGTGGCGGTGTCAAATCCTCAATAGAATTAGACTCTGGCAGTTCATATTTTTCAAAATCATCGCATGATGATAATAAAATTAGCAAACTAAATATTGAAATATTAAATTTATTTTTCATTTTCATTTATTTACAATTTTTAATATCCTGGGTTTTGTTCTAATAATCCTTTACTAAGTCCAATTTCAATTTGCGGAAATGGAAGGAGTAAATCATTAGATGTAAAGTTTGCACCTATCGATATAGCATAAGCACCAAATATTTCAACTCCTTTACCAAATCGGATTACGTCATAAAAGCGTTGGTTTTCAAATGCCAGTTCTGCTCGACGTTCTGCTAATAAATCATTTTTGGTAATTGAGGTTACTAAATCTGTTAATCCTGCTCGATTACGTACTTTTTGAAATGAGGCTAAAGCTGCAGCAGAATTGGTTTCATTGTTTCCAGCAAGAATAGCCTCAACATGCATAAGTAATATGTCAGCATAACGCAACACAATCCAATCATTTCCAGCAAGTCGTGCATCAAAACCAAATGTTTTACCATCTGTTCCGCCATCAAAACCGTCTGGTAAATACTTAATTACTTGAGTTTGGCTGGGTTGAATTGGATCTGTACGCATTGAAACTACAGTTCTGTTCCCTCCATTGGTTTCCATAAAAGCTTTAGCATCATCAGTAACATAGTTTACACCAACTGTCCGGCCAACCCCATTTAAGAACTCGGCAGAAAAATTTTGACTGTCTTGAACCAACCCAGAAGTGTAACCAATAGAAAAAATAACTTCAGAATTACTTTCATTAAAAAATACATCACTGAAGTTAGGTTCTAAGATAAATCCCTCTGACATAACACTTTCGAGGAGTTGTTGTGCCTCTAAGTAATTTCCTAATGTAAGGTGTACTTTGGCAAGTAACCCTTGTGCAGCGGATTTAGTTGCTCGGTTCTTGCCATTGAAATTATCTAACCCAGCAACTGCACTATTTAAATCACTAACTATTAATTCATATACATCCTCCACAGATCTTCTAATGTATGATGCATCATCTCCTACGCTAACAACATTATCAATAAGTGGTAATGCGCCATAAAGTCTAACCAAGTTAAAATATACATAAGCGCGAACGAATTTAGCTTCTCCTTCAATTTTTGCCTTGTTGCTTTCGGAAGCGACACCAATATTTTCAAGAACTGTGTTGGCTCTGAAAATGACATTGTAAAAACTCCTGTAGTGATCAGCAATTAAGCCATTTGTTGCCTCAACAGCAAAATTGTCAAATTGCGCAGCTTCACCTTCACCACTTTTTGATCTGGTGTTATCACTCCGCATTTCAGTAACATAAAACTCAATTTGAGTGGCATGATTACTCCTTGAACTTGTGTCATTCATTCCTTGGAGACCATCATACATATTAAAAACCCCCTGCATAAGTTGTGTTTCGTCAGAGTAAAAATTTACACTACTTATAACCGATGTAGGTTCAGGTTCTAAATAATCTTCACAAGAAGTGAAAACTAATATTGTTAAAATAAAAATTATATGTTTAATACTTTTCATTACTAATTATTTAAAAATTAAGATTAATACCAATTGATAATGTCCGATTAATTGGAGAACCAAGGCGTTGGTAGCCATAATTAATTGGACTTGTGTTGTAGATAGATTCTGGGTTTAACCCATTATAATCATCTGCTGTTATGTACATCAAGTTTTGGCCTGTGACATACACTCGTGCATTGGTAATAAAAAATTCTGTCAATAAGTCTTCGGGAAAATCATAACCAAGAGATATGGTACGTAATGCTACATAAGAAGCATTTTGAACAATAGAATCGGTAAATATTTTTTGCTTAATGAAACCTTGATTAGGAGCAGTAGGCAATGTAGTTGAAGCAGATCCAAAATGGCGAAATAAGTATTGATCACCAATATTTCGTACTTCTGCTCCGTGACTGCCTTGAAAAATAAAGCTTAATTCAAAATTACCAACATTAAATTCATTGGTAATACTCCACACTAAATCAGGATAAGGATTTCCAAGAATTGTTTTGTCATCATCGTCAATTACTCCGTCACCGTTTAGGTCTTTTACATAAACGTCTCTGTTTGTTTGACGTATACGCTCCCATGGTGACTTTATATACTCAACAGGTATCTCAGAGTCAACTACCCATCCATAAAATGATGAAATAGGGTTTCCAATCAAATTAATCCATTCTGCGGCACGCTTGGTATCAACATTTGTAACAAGTCCATTTGATTCTGCAAAATCTAAAAGTTTGTTTTTATTTCTCGAAACAATAAATGTATTACTCCATTGGAAACTTGGTCTCATGATGTTCTTAGTTCTTAACTCCAACTCAATTCCTTTGTTTTCTACTTTTCCACGATTATCAAGTGCATTTGGAAAACCTGTTGTGTAAGAAACTGGAACGTCTAATAAAAGGTCCTCACTTGTTCTTTTGTAAATATCTAATGAACCAGAAAGCCTGTTATTATAAAATCCAAAATCAATTCCAGGATTAACCTCAACAGATTTTTCCCAACTTAAACCAGCATTAGAAATATTAAGTGGATTAAATCCATTGAAAATAATATTATCAAATGAAGCTGATGAAGAGCCTATCAATGAAATGTATGGGAAACTATTGATTTGGTTTCTGAAATCACCTGAGCCTATATCAAATGCATTGTTGCCAGTAAGCCCATAACTTAAGCGTAACTTTAAAAAATTGAAAAATTTACTATCA
>CEPJ01138784.1_pt1 | contig 10867 bp, 7 predicted proteins | sample 530561 | NCBI WGS metagenome assembly CEPJ01 (sample SAMEA2620404, study PRJEB7988) | marine metagenome | biome: marine biome (ENVO:00000447); feature: surface water layer (ENVO:00002042); material: "saline water (ENVO:00002010), including plankton (ENVO:xxxxxxxx)" | depth 5 m
AGCGGAGTAGTCTTTGCTATTTTGACCCAATCCATGGTGGCTTGTTTATGGTATTTTATCGTAGGCAACCAAGGATATTTCGGAGGTATTAACGGTATTACAGACCTGAAAACACTAAAAGGCTGGGACATCCGAACGGAAGACGCCCATTACATATTGTATTATCTGTGCTGCGTTTTGTTACTTCTATGCATTTTGGTTAGTCGATACATACTTTCGACCCGCCTAGGTCGAGTCCTTATCGCTCAACGTGACAAAGAAATGCGTGTTCGTTTTTCAGGCTACAATATTACCTCTTTCAGGATTTTCATTTTTTGCTTCGCAGCGGTAGTAAGCTCCATTGGTGGTGCAATGTTCACATTGCAGGTTGGGTTCATGTCTCCAAATTTAATAGGAATCGTACCCTCAATCGATATGGTTATTTTTACCGCCGTAGGAGGAAGAGAGAGTCTTTTAGGAGCAGTGTACGGTGCTCTTGCAGTAAACGCTGCCAAAACGGCGTTTTCAGAAGCCTATGCTGCTCAGTGGCTGTTTTTTTACGGAGCGACTTTCATAGTGATCGTGCTCTATTTACCCAAGGGGCTTGCAGGAATATATTCTGACCACGTAAAAAGCTGGATAGATAAATTCGTTCAAAAATCGAAAAGCAGTGATTCCCTCGCATTGGGAGAAGACACAATTAGCCCTAACATTGACAAGGAGGAAAACAGTGCCAAGTGATACTGATTACTTATTAGCGATTGAGGATCTTACGGTCAGCTTTGATGGCTTCAAAGCAGTTGATGAACTCACCCTTTACATAGACAAAGGAGAGTTGAGAGTTATCATTGGACCGAACGGAGCGGGCAAGACCACCGTTCTGGATCTGATCAGCGGAAAAACAAGAGCCTCTTCCGGAAGCATTCGTTACAATAACAAAGAAATTACGACTATGCGAGAGCATGAAATTGTGCGGGCTGGAATCGGTCGTAAGTTCCAGACGCCATCCATTTACGAGAAACTTTCCGTCTACGAAAATCTCGAAATCTCTTATCCCTGGGGGCGAACTGTTTTCGGTTCGCTTAAATTCACTCGCACCCAGGAAGTGATCGATCGTATACAAGAAGTTGCAACCGAGATTTTCCTGCAGGACATGCTTGATATTCAAGCAGAGCTTTTGAGCCACGGACAGAAGCAATGGTTGGAAATTGGAATGTTACTGGTCCAAAATCCCGAACTTATTATGCTTGATGAACCCGTTGCAGGAATGACTGCAAAGGAAAGAGATGCAACTGCTGCACTGCTTGAAAAAATAGCCAAGGAACGGTCCATTATCATCATTGAGCATGACATGGACTTCGTCGCCAAAATCGCGGACCAAGTCACCGTACTGCACCTTGGAAAAATCCTTAAGGAAGGATCCATGGATGAAGTTCGGGCAGATGCTGAGGTTCAGGAGGTTTACTTAGGGCATTAATCAGAAAATACAAAAGGAAATCCAATGTTCTATATTAAAAGTTTGAATGTCAGTTACGGCGAAAGTAAAGTTATCAATAGTTTGGATCTTGAGCTCCAAAAAGGGGAAATCTTAGCTGTTATGGGCAGAAATGGTATGGGCAAAACCACGTTGTTCAAGTCGCTTATTGGCATCCTCGAATGCGGCTCCGGATCAAGCATAAAGATCGATGACACAGAGCTTGCTTCTGAACCGAGTTTTCAACGAGTTAGAAAAGGTCTGGCCTATGTTCCCCAGGGAAGAATGATCTTTCCAAACATGACTGTGACAGACAACATACGCACGGGTTTGGACTCATCTGAAGAAAAGGAGGTGCCCGATTACGTATACGAACTTTTTCCGGTACTTAAAGAGATGGGAAAACGAAAGGGAGGAAACCTCTCGGGTGGGCAACAACAGCAACTTGCCATCGCCCGAGCCTTAGTGACAAAACCAAAGGTTCTGCTATTGGACGAACCCACCGAAGGCATTCAGCCTTCAATCATTAAGGAGATGGCCGAAAAGCTCAAAACCATACGCGATATGCATGATGTCTCGATCATTGTTGCCGAACAGGTTTTGTCCTTTGCTCTCACCGCATGCGATCGTTTCCTCGTGATGGAGGGTGGAGCGATTGTGCATTCGAGTGACCGTTCCGAAGTTGACGCCGAAAAAATCAAATCCTTCTTGTCAGTTTGAGAACTTTGGCTCCAATGCCCAAAAAATTTTTTTACAATAAACCTACTACTACAAAAAAGATGAAAACATTAATAAAAGTAAATCTCGATGCTACACCTGAGGAACATGACGTATTGCACAACCGTTGGCACCCTGACATTCCCATGGTTGCCATGGTTGAACCTGGGGATGAGTTTCGCGTGGAGTGCATCGATTGGACTGGCGGTCAAATCAGTAATAACGACGACGCCAGTGACATCAAAGACGTTGACCTAACTAAGGTGCACTATTTAAGTGGCCCGATTGGAATCAAAGGCGCAGAGCCCGGGGATTTGCTTGTGGTAGATATCCTTGATGTTGGTGTTCTCGAAGAATCGGATTGGGGTTTTACCGGTCTTTTTGCCAAGGAAAATGGTGGCGGTTTTCTGACTGAACACTATCCGGAAGCCAGAAAAGCATGCTGGGACTTTCATGGAGTCAAAACTTCCTCAAGGCATATTCCAAATGTAGAATTCGCTGGTATCATGCACCCTGGTCTTATTGGGTGTTTGCCTTCGCAAGAGTTGCTTGATGAATGGAACAAACGGGAAACGGCCTTGTTTGAAACGAATCCGGAACGCACGCCGCCCCTTTGTGCACTTCCATACGCCGATACGGCTCATATGGGTCGTATGAGCCCCGAGGATGCCGAAAGTGCTGCAAAAGAAGCCGCTCGTACCGTACCGCCTCGTGAGCATGGAGGAAATTGTGATATCAAAGATTTAACTCGTGGCTCGAAAGTATACTTTCCCGTTTACGTCAAGGACGGTGGTCTTTCCATGGGCGACATTCACTTTTCTCAAGGAGATGGTGAGATTACTTTTTGCGGAGCAATCGAAATGGCGGGCTACCTTGACATACGTGTAAGTCTAATCAAGCAAGGGGTTCAGAAGTATGGTGTAATTAATCCAATCTTCGAACCAAGTCCCATTAAGCCTGATTACAAGGAACATTTAATATTCGAAGGTATCTCAGTGGACGAAACCACTGGAGAACAATACTACTTGGATGCTCATGTCTCATATCGTAGAGCCTGCTTGAACGCGATTGAATACATGAAAAAGTTCGGCTACACCGGCGAGCAAGCTTACGCTATACTCGGGACTGCTCCGGTTCAGGGTCATATTAGTGGAATCGTAGACATCCCCAATGCTTGTGCCACCCTTCATTTGCCAACTGAGATCTTTGACTTTGACATCAAGCCAAACGCCGAAGGACCCAAGCACTCCGTAACTTCGGATGTTGATCTCGCCAAAGCGTAGTGAACCTTCGAAAACTCCTTGAGGACTGCAAAATCGCTCCATCCGATCATTGTTTTCCTTGATAAAAGTAAATTTAAATTAAAACTATGCAAAATTTTGAATATAAATGCGAAGAACATGGTGTCTTCGAACTGATGCGTCCATCTGGCTTAAGACGACACCCGGGGCCCTGCCCTGATTGTGGAAAATTAAGTCACAGAATCTTCAATACGATGCCAAATCTCAGACAGATAGACGCAACGAAAAAAGAAGGAATTGAACGTAATATCAAAAGTCAATTCGAGCCTCATGTTTGTGGCCCAAGTTGTGAACATGAGGCACCTGGTTTAGTTCCCCCTAAGCCCAAGCAACTGCCTAGAGTGCAATCCTACAATGGACCAAGATCGTGGGTAATAGAGCACTCAATCTAAACTTGGTTGAGGACGCTTAATTAACTACAGGACAATTAATGAACAATTGGCTTTGAATGGAAATTGGGATGATAATCTCTTGCTCGGGTGTTTTTCTGCAAGACCATTTGCTGTCATTTCATGTAAGCACAATGCCACCCTTCGGATAAGTACAAATCCCTATAAACAAAGTTAAAAATGTTTGAAAGCACGCAAGCTGAATGAACCTCACTTGGACAAATTTTGACCGAGTGGGTTTTTCGCTCTCTTTGATCTGTGCGGTACATTGTTTGGCGATGCCAATCTTCTTACCGCTCGTACCGCTTTTGGCAGATTCTTTCGTGGCAAGTGAAAATTTGGAATTGTTAATCATCTCAATTACTTTTTTGATTGCAACCCCCACCCTTTTTCGCGGCTATCTAAGGCATCGGAAATTAGTCATTCCCGCCTGCTTCCTACTAGGTCTTCTTTTTTTAGCATTGCGACCAAGTGCTTTTGAACACGCCCATGACCACTTACATTCCGAAGATACTTCCCATTTCATCCTCGCCGCGTTAGGGGGGGGGGCTCTCGCATTGGGGCATTGGTTGAACCTTAGATTTTGCAGGACCTGCCCTGCTTGCAAGCATGATAATTCTACCTGCCGGTAGAAGTATGGTTCCATGAGTATGATTATCGAATTCGTTATTCATGAGCTCTGATTTTTCACAAAACCTAAATTCAATAATCGAATTATTACTTGGAGATAAAAAATGAAGGTGCTATGTATTTTGTATGACGATCCAAAGGGTGGTATGCCCAAAAGCTACCCACTCGGAAATCTTCCAAAATTAGAAAGATACCCAGATGGGATGTCCCTACCTTCCCCAAAGGGAAGGGACTTTACCCCTGGTGAATTGTTAGGGTGTGTTTCGGGGGAACTGGGCCTTAGGAAATACTTGGAAGGAAATGGTCATGAATTTGTTGTGACAAGCAGCAAGGATGGTGACGAATGCGAGGCCGACAAGCATATCGTTGATGCGGACATAGTCATTTCCCAACCCTTTTTCCCCTATTACTTGACTAGGGAAAGAATTGAGAAAGCAAAAAACCTTAAAATGGCCATTACCGCAGGAATTGGTTCGGATCATGTTGATTTGCAAGCGGCGATTGACAATAAGGTGGATGTAGTCGAGGTAACTTTCTGCAATTCGAGATCCGTTGCCGAACACATTGTAATGATGATTGTTTCAATGGTAAGAGATTATCACAACCAGCACCGAATTGTTAATGAAGGTGGTTGGAATATTGCAGATGCCGTTCAAAGATCTTACGATGTCGAGGGAATGCATATTGGAACGGTTGCTGCGGGTCGAATTGGTTTGGATGCTTTGCGAAAAATGAAGCCCTTTGACGCTCATTTGCATTATTTTGACCGACACAGATTACCTGAAAATATTGAAGAGGAACTCAATTTAACCTTCCATGAATCGGTAGAATCCATGGTTAAAGTTTGTGATGTAGTAACGATCAATTGTCCTCTTCACCCAGAAACTGAAAATTTGTTTGACGATGAAATGATAGGCAAAATGAAAAAGGGAGCATTCATCGTCAACACCGCGAGGGGAAAGATTTGTAATCGTGATGCAATTGCCAAAGCACTGGAAAACGGTCAGTTGAGTGGGTACGCCGGTGACGTATGGTTTCCTCAGCCTGCTCCGAACGATCATGTTTGGAGATCTATGCCTAATCATGGGATGACACCCCACACCTCCGGAACCTCTTTGTCTGCGCAAACTCGATATGCCGATGGCGTAAGGGAAATCTTAGAATGCTTCTTTGAGGGTGAGGAGATAAGAAACCAGTACCTGATTGTGCACAATGGCCAATTGGCAGGTATGGGTGCCCACTCATACAGTAAAGGTTCTTCAACGAGCGGGTCGGAGGAAGCCGCAGAATACAAAAAAGATTAATTATAAACTTGAAAAAAGCGTCTTGCACATACCCGATAATCTACTTGTGGAAAGATTTAAATGCTTTTTTTTGATTATGTTTATCGTCTTCCGTTAAAATGTGAGCGAAAAACGATTAAAGTCTAAATAAAGAGTATCTGATAAACGCAAAGGATACCCTTAACATACATTTTAGCCACGATCATCAGTCGTCTCTAAAGAGATGTTTTATCGCATATCGATATTATGGGTTAATTTAGGCGTTAAATAGAAGATTATCAATTTTCCAAAAACCTTTGGACTGATATTCCTTTTGCTTACTAAGCCACCCATACACGAACCGGATTACAAAAAAAAGGCCTTAGGGTGATGAATCCTAAAGCCTAATTTTTACTACTACTTTTTTTACAATAAGTAAGGTTTGTCAGATTTACTCGTCTGAATCTTCTTCCTTGTCTAGCCCGAAAGATCCATCAAAGAGAAGATTTTGCAGATTCCATTACCCAGGATCTTGGCCCAGCGTAAGTACGTTTACGCTTTTGAGGTCTGTGACTGGGAGGGATTCCCTGATCGGTTAAACCCTTGGAAGGGTTGTACTCCTTTGGCTCGAAGCGAGATCTTATATTTCGGTCAATGGCATTGCTAACGCTTGGATCAAGGGCTTTCAATGCTGGCATCTTTAAAACTCTATGGCACATTTCCTCACAAATGGGACATTTTGCAGGAGAGTTGCGTTCATCCATAGAACGAAACACTTCAAACGCACCATGTTTTCCACAATGGTAGTCGTAGGTTGGCATACTTTAAAAATGATTTATGCTAATACTGTCTTAGATATCTAATATCGTTAACGAATAAACAATTAAATCTAGGATAAAGCTTTTGCCACATCCGTGCCAGTTGGAATCGAAACCTTGGGTCCGCCCGGCTCTGGTCTGATATTAAAATCAAAAATGTCCGTGGGAAGGAATAAAGTCGCGCAAGCGTTCGGTATATCCACGATACCGCTGATGTGCCCTTCGACTGGAGCTGAGCTTAAAAGCGAATAAATTTGCTCACCTGTGTACCCAAACTTTTTGAGATACTCGATACAATTCAGGACAGCCTGGCGGTAGGCAATGGTTGTATCCATGTAATGTTGCTTGCCAGATTCATCTACGGAAATGCCCTCAAAAATTATATAGTTTGAATAGTTTGGGTCGCTTGGACTGGGCTCAAATATGGGGTTTTTGATACCATATTGGGCAACACCGTTTTTGATCAAATTGACACGAACGTCCACATAAGCAGCGGTCTCGATTCCACCGCAGAAAGTAATCTCTCCGTCTCCTTGGGAAAAGTGGCAGTCGCCCATGGATAAACCACCATCTTTTACGTAGACCGGGAAATAAACCTTTGAGCCACGTGAAAGATCCTTGATATCACAATTTCCTCCGTGTTCTCGAGGAGGTACTGTACGAGCCGCTTCCTTCGCTGCTTCCGCTGCTTCGGCAGAACCCATTCGTCCCATGTGGGCAGTGTCCGCATAGGGCAGAGTACAAAGGGCAGGCACCCGATCGGGATTGGTATCAAACAGTTCTTTCTCGCGCTTATTCCACTCCTCAAGTAACTCCTTGGAAGGAAGCGTACCGATTAGGCCTGGATGACGGATACCCGCAAACTCAACACCCGGGATGTGTCTTGAAGTAGTTTTTATGCCATGATAATCCCAGCAAGTTTTCCGAGCTTCTGGGTAATGATCGACCAAGAAGCTTCCTCCGTTTTCCTTGGCGAAGATACCAGTAAAACCCCAAAGAGAATCTTCCAGCATACCGACATCAAGAATATCAACGGCAAGCAAGTCTCCCGGTTCTGCACCTCTGACTCCTATGGGTCCGCTCAGATAGTGAACTTTTGAAAGATCAACATACTTAATATCCGATGCGTCGTCCGTGTTTGCAACCTGACCACCCGTCCAATCCACGCATTCGACTCTAAATTCATCACCAGGATCAACCATTGCTACCATGGGAATGTCAGGGTGCCAACGATTGTGCATGATATCTTGTTCTTCTGGCTTAGCGTTGAGATCAACTTTTATCAGGGTGTTCATAACATATTTTGTTTTTTTATATAGTTCTTGTGTTGATTTTAAGAAAATTATTGCAACTAACTTGCATTTATAATTGCAACTAACTTGCATTAAATGCGCCAAGTATTATCTACCAAATGAAGATGAATAATTTTTTTCTATTTTTAAATCCCACTCTTTTTTTGTTTATATTTTGTACACATTGTTGAATTTGGGATAAGGAACTTGAGCATTACTGAATGCATTCGACCCTTTGATTTAACATAGATTGAAATCAATAAGTCGACTTAATGCCATTCCATAGTTTCTTATGGAATCTAAGACCGTTTACACCGCAGCAAGCAAATTACTTATTAACCGGCAAAAGGGTCAAAATTATCTGCTTTTCTGTTAATAAATAATAAAAATATATAATTCTATGGAAGTAAAATAACTTTTATTACATAATAAATATTTTTTATTAATTCTTAATTTATCTAACTATTTTTATTTAAAAGCATTGTTTATTTTTTTATTCATAGTTTAGAATAATTATTTTTGCAAATGGCCCTCATTTTTCAGTAATGACATGCAATGTAATACCTCTTCAAAAAATGCCTCCCTATTCGTTTGAAGGGGAAAATTACATAAACTCAACTCCTAAACCTGACCTCTCGTAAGACTAACCCCTCCCTATAACGCTTTCGGAAAACAGAAAAAGGAACCTCCACCTCACCATCCGTAGTCCGACCACGGAATTAGCAAGACATTTAAGTGAAACTCAGCATCAAGTTACTTTGACCCAAGGTTTTTAACTCGGGAAGTATCAGGTGACACAATCACAGTATGACGGGGTTGATGTGCGGCAATAGCGATAAATGGAGTTCCAAGCCAAATTTATTTTCTAACAATCCGAACCGTGGGGTAGAAAAAGTTTAATGGAATGACGTTCAAGGTATCCTCCCCGCCTTCAATCAAAATGATACTACCAATATTCTCAGAGGCTGGGCTTATATACTGCAAACTGAAGCTCAATGAGAATATGCCTGTGCCACCAATAGCCTAAGTAGCCTTCATGTAGAAATAATATGCTCGCATTTGTAATGCGTAGGTCGTCGGTTCGAATCCGATTCTCGGCTCCATTCCCAATTTAAGAATCAGACGTAGGATTCAGCTTCTTTTTTGAAGATATTCAAACGGTCCCGGATTTGGGATTCCTTTTTCCACAGGGCTTGGCCATTCTCAGGCAATAAGTGAATCGGGTCGTAGTAGTAAAAGACTTTTCCGGGTTTGGCGGTGGGTGAGGTCCAGGCGGAGATTCCGATTTCCTCGTCGTAGGTCAGGTAACTGGATATGTCTCTCTTGCCTCCTCCCCCGGGTGCGTCACAGACTACCCGTGGCGTATTGAAACCGGCCATGGAACCTTGCAGGCGCAAAGAGAGCTCCTCCGCCTTTCGTACGGTGGTGCGCAGGTGTTCGCAGGCAGGAACCAAATCGTGCAGGTAAAGGTAATAGGGTTCGATCAAAAGACGGGATAATTTCCTCATCGTCGAATGCAGGCATGAAAAGCCGTCGTTGACGCCGGAAATCAGAACGGACTGGTTGCGAACTCGGATTCCGGTCTCGGAGACCGCTTGCATGGCGCGGAGTGTCCATGCGGAAAGTTCGCGGTCGGTGTTGCAGTGAGTGTGCAGCGCCACTTCCTTCATCCGTTCCGCTCCGAATTGAGCGACTTCCGAAAGCGCATCCATCCACTCGGTGTCACTGGTGAATTTCATCGGCATGATGGCGAGACCTTTGGTGGCGAAACGAATTCTTCGAACGGTCGGAATGCCAAGCAGCGAAAGTCCGATCTGCCGGATCTGCTTGGGGCGAAGGAGAAGGGCGTCCCCACCGGATATGACGATGTCCTCGAGTTCCGGATGATTCCGGACGTATTCGAAGGTCTCCTCCCAATCCAGAGACTTGGCTCCGTAGGTGGATTTGCTTTTCACCGCAGTGCTTCCACCGACCACCCGGCTGCGGGTGCAGAAGGAGCAGTAGACGGGGCAAAGGGTGATGGGAAGAAAGAGGGCTTTGTCCGGGTAACGGTGAACCAAGTAGGGGGTGACCTTGTTGTTTTCCTCCGCCAAGGAATCGTCTAGGTTCTCGGGATGATCCGGTTGGAACTGGGAACCGAGGGGGATGAACTGCTTGCGAATGGGATCCTCCGGGTAATTCGCCCAGTCGATCCTTGAAAACACGTAGGGAGTCAGACGCATGTTCATGCGGGTTCTCAGGAGACCTTTTTCAATGTCTTGAACCAATGAGGGCGGGACTGCATCCCCTAAGGCATCAACCAGTTTGGGAACGGTTGTGACGGCGTTCCGCTGCTGCCAGTTGTAATCTCCGAAGCGATCGGCATCCAGGTCTCTCCAGGCGGGAATTTGACGCCAAAACTCCGAGTCGTCGAAGACGTAACGGAAGGGCTCGTCACTTCCGGACCGGGAGCAAGGTGTTTTTTCGACGGATGCGCTGAATTCGTTAAACATCATTGATGTTTATAATGGATTGAAAGGGGATTGCCAACCCAATTGGAACAAAGGTCCATCGTATGGCCACAGATAGGGAGGAAAGTTGGCGGATGTCGAAATTTCAGGGATAGAACCTTGAGCTTTGCGAAAAATTTTGGCATTTTCAGAGAATCTTGCCAATGAAACCCTTGAAACGCCACGCCGCGGCCCAGCGCGTAAGGAAAAGGTCGAACCTATGAATTATTGGGTACGTGGCGCATCCAAATGGTTGCCGATGGTGGTTACCGTCGTGGTTTTGCTTTGGGCGCTTGGGTTGCTGGTGGACCGTAAAACCTTTGAAAACGTCGCTCCGGTCGAACCGCTCGATTCCCTTCCTTCTAAGGAGGAGAGTTCGGTCGCGGAAACACCAAGCGACGAACCGGTTGACCTGGATGATCCCGTAGAGGTTCGAAGGCTTAAATCAAAGGCTTCGAGCGTTTTTCAGGTTCGTGGAAGAGAGGGTGAGGAGTTGGTTTATCTACCCAACCAAAG
>CEPJ01138605.1_pt1 | contig 10857 bp, 5 predicted proteins | sample 530561 | NCBI WGS metagenome assembly CEPJ01 (sample SAMEA2620404, study PRJEB7988) | marine metagenome | biome: marine biome (ENVO:00000447); feature: surface water layer (ENVO:00002042); material: "saline water (ENVO:00002010), including plankton (ENVO:xxxxxxxx)" | depth 5 m
TTTGCAAATGGGTATTGTAGGTTCAGAAAGAGTTTTTAAAATACTAGATACAAATCAAAAAATTGCTAATGAAGGAAAAATTAAATTTGATGGCAATAACGGTAATATTAATTTTGAAAATGTTAGCTTTTGTTATAAAGAAGATGAGTGGGTATTAAATAATATCAGTTTTTCAATTGAAAATAATAAGACTTTAGCTTTAATTGGACACACAGGTTCTGGAAAAACTTCAATCGCCAACTTAATTTTAAAATTTTATCAAAATCAGAAAGGAAAAATCTCAATTGGAGACAATAACATCCAAACTTATACAATTCAAAGCATAAGAAAGAGTATTTCTTATGTGCAACAAGAAGTATTTCTTTTTTCTGATACTATATTAAACAATGTTAAAATGTATGATGACACAATTGAAAATCATACTGTAGAAAATGCTGCTAAAGAGATAGGGATACATGACTTTATAAACTCTTTACCAAAATCATATGAACACGTTGTTGGAGAGAGAGGAATTACACTTTCTGTTGGTCAAAGACAATTGATAGCTTTTTTAAGAGCTTACATTAGAAATCCAAAAATAATAATACTTGATGAAGCTACTTCTTCAATAGATTCAGAAACTGAGGAATTATTACAAACTGCTCTTAAAAAAATGTCAATTAACAGAACAATCGTTATAATAGCTCATAGACTTTCTACGATTACTGGTGCTGATAAAATAATTTTGCTTGAAAAGGGAAATATAATTGAGTCTGGTGATCATCAGAGCTTAATTGATCTGAACGGGAAATATTTGGAGATGTTTAATAAGCAAAAAAATATTTCTTTGTAGAGTACTGTACTAATCTAGTTTATTGTCTTTCTTCAGTCTTTCAACTGTCTTTTGAAGTTCATTTAATTTGTCTATTATTTGCCTATTTTTTTGATTGTTTTTTTGTTGTTCAACTTCTTTGGTAATTTCTGCAGACACAATACCTGTTGGTAAAGCAATAATTGCATAACCTAAGATCATTAATAAAGCTGCAAGAAATCTTCCAGTAGCAGTTAATGGAACTACATCTCCGTATCCAACTGTAGTTATTGTTACTACTGTCCAATATATTGATTTTGGTATGTCCTCAAAACCATTACTTTGACCCTCTATAATGTACATTAATGTTCCAATAACTGTTACGGTTATACTTAAAAATAAGAGAAATACAATTATTTTTGGTCTAGATGACCTTAATGCGATTTGCATTGTGTTAGCACCCCTCATATACCGAGTTAAACCGTATATTCTAAATATTCTAATCAGCCTAATTACTCTTATGTCTACAAGAACGTGAATTGGTGGATAAAAGAAAAATAAATATGTAGGAACAATTGACATCAAATCAACTATTCCCATGAAAGAGAAAATATATTTTCTTTTGTTTTTCGCAGTATAAATTCTAAGTGCATACTCAATTGTAAATAAAATAGTAAAGACCCATTCAACTAAGGTTAGAAGTATGCCGTAGGAATTTTTTATTTGTTCATTCGAGCTTAGAATAACTCCAATTACTGAAATGACTATTGCAATGAGAAGATAAATATCGAATTGTTTACCTTCCTTGGTTTTATATCCAAAAATAACCTCTCCAATGTATTCTCTATTTTTTTTTAAATATTCGCGAATTGATTCAATTCTATCTTTTATTCTCACCTTAAAAGTTTATTATAATTCCAAATTTACAATTCTTATCAAAATATTATTGATATTTGATTAAATCTTTAAATTAACATTTTAAAAAATCATAAAAAATAAGATTACATGCAATTGAAATTGGATTTAAAAAAAAATGCAAATTTAAAAAAGGGAAATCTAACTGTATATAAATCATCGGCTGGTTCAGGAAAAACTTCCAAATTGTCAACTAGTTATATTTCCATATGCTTGTCAAATGAAAGCGATGATTATTTCAAAAAAATTCTGGCTATTACATTTACTAATAAAGCTGCAAATGAAATGAAAGAAAGAATTCTTAGCTACTTTAGAAAAATATCTGAAAAATCAATAAATAAACACGTTATTGATGAACTGAAATACCAAACTAATATTAAGGAAGAGGAAATTTTTCAAAAAGCTAAAAGAATTCATTCAAAAATGATACATAATTACTCTGATATTAGTATTATGACAATTGATAAATTTAATTATCAAATTATTAAGTCCTTTACTCATGACTTTGGAATTAGTAACAACGTTGAGGTTGAGTTAGACGAAGATAAGATTATTGAGCCATCTGTAAAGGAATTGTTAAATAACGTAAATGAAAAAGAAGGCGTATTAACAAAAAACTTTCTTTCGTTTCTTTTTTACAAGTTAAAATCTAAAAAAAGTACAGATTTAGTCTCTGAGATTGAAAATTTTACAAAAGAAATTTTGAAAGAAAAATCATATCTAAATTTGCCTGAAAAAGTTGACAATGATTTTTTTTTCGATTTGCAAAATAGAATAAAAATATCACTCGAAAAAAATAAAAATAAATTAATTGAGTTAAATCAAAAATCTTCCAACTATCTCAAAAATAATAACATCGACATCGATCATCTTTTGAAGAAACCAGCAATCTATAATTTTTTTGAATCAATGATGTATGAAAAAAGTATTTCTTTTCAAAAAAATAATGCAAGTATCGAAAAAAAAATACAATCAGGAGAAATTTTTTCAGCTAAAGGAAAAAAAATATTTGAAATTTCACAAAGATTGTCAATGTCAAAACAGTTTCAATTTTTTTACTCTGACTACAAGTCTTATTCAACAAAAATAAATACAGATTTAATTTTAAATGAAAATATATTTTTAATGAAATTTGTTAACGATATTATCATTAGCATTAAGAAATATTGTAATGAAAATAACATAATACATATCTCAAGTTTTAACAAATTAATCAACAGAGTAATTGTAAATCAGCCGTCCGCGTTCATTTATGAAAAAATTGGAAAAAGATATAAACACTTTTTGATTGATGAATTTCAAGATACCTCAGTATTACAGTGGCAAAATTTATTACCTTTAATTGTAGACTCAATTGATTACTATAAAAGTTTAATAGTCGGTGATGCAAAACAGTCGATTTATAGATGGAGATCTAGTGATGTAAAGCAATTTATCAGCCTACCTAAATTAAGAGATATGAAATCAATTTTATTTTCTAAAGAATGGGAAAATAAAATTGATTCACAATGCAATATCATTCCTCTAAATTATAATTATAGATCCAAAAAAAATATAATAAAATTCAATAATGATTTTTTTAAAAAAATAAAGCAAAATTGTGGCATTAAATTTATTAACGATGTTTATCAGAACTTACATCAAAAAGATTCACGATCTAAAGAAGGAGGTTATGTTTATATAGAGTTATTTGATAACAAAAATTTTGAGAATTTAATTTGTAACAAAGTAAGTTCCGAAATAAAAAATTTGGTTTCTGAAAATTTAAGTTCTTATAAAGATATTGCTGTATTATGCAACAGTAACAAAGATATTCAAAGAATAGCAAGTCACCTTGTTTCAAAAAATATTCCAATAATCTCCGAAGATGGATTACTAGTAAACAAATGCAAACACGTAAAGTTTATAATAAACTTTATTAAAAACATTCAAATTTCAGACAATTTTACTCGGTTTTTGGTGCTTAATTATTTATTTGGTTCTAAATTAGAAAAACATAATTTAAGAGCTTTATCAATTTCTGAGAAGAAATTTAAAAATAAAATTGTTAGTTCATATCCGGGTAGTGAGAGTATCTATTTTTATAGATATTCAATATATGAAATTGTTGAGAAAATAGTTTCAACTTTCAATCTTGAAAATGACGCTTACGTTCATCATTTTAAGAACTTTACTCTAAGCTATCAAAATAAGTATTCAAGTGACACAGATTCATTTATTAAATTTTGGGAAGAGAATAGTCACAAAGAAAAAATTCAATCACCATCAAACATTAATGCAGTCAATTTATTAACAATTCACAAATCTAAGGGGTTAGCATTTAAAAATGTGATAATTCCATTTAATTGGGATAAAAATTTAAACAGAAAATTCATATACGCTTATGACTTTAAATACCAATCATCGATTTTAAATTTAATTTTAAATTACTCAACCAATTTAAAAAATAGTTCATTTTCTGATATATATGAAAAGGAAATAGAGTTAAATCTTATGGACAACGTAAACAAACTTTATGTTGCGATGACTAGAGCAATTGATAGATTGTATATATTTTCTAAACATCCGTCAAAAAATCAACTTAAAAATAAATTTGAACATTTACAAAAAGGATATCTAAATTCATTTCTATGTAACCAAGACATTAATTACCCATTTATTTTAGGTAAAAAAGATTTTAAATCTTTTGATAAGAAACTAGCTGAAATACCGTCAAAAACTATCTACAATAATAATTTTCAAAATTGGGAGGAGATATTAAAGTTTAAATTTACAGAGACTGATAAAAAAATAATTGAAAAAAAAGATTGGGGTAATATATTTCATTTAGCATTATCAAAAATAACTTCACAAGGAATGATCAACGAAGTGATAAATACCCTAATAGTGCAAGGAGTTTGTGATAAAGTTGAATCAGTAAAACTAAAAAAACAAATTTGTGAGTTTTTATCTCACAATGAAATCAAAAATTATTTTTTTAACAGTTTTGAGATATTAAATGAGAAAGAGATACTATTAAAGGACGGCAGATCATTTATACCAGATAAAGTTATTATTAAAAATAATGAAGTTTTGATTATTGACTTTAAAACTGGTAAGAAAGACGAAGATCATGAAAAAAAAATTCAAGAATATTCTTACATATATAGTTTAATGGGTTATAAAAATATAAAGACTAAGTTAATATATGTTCAAAAGTATTTAAAAGATGATTAATAAGTTTTTATCAATTATTGCTGACGAGGTTTTAAACAAAATAATTTCTAAAAATAAGAATATAGCTGTCATTTTACCATCTAAAAGATCAATACAACACCTAAAAAAAGAAATTTCAAAAAAATTAAATGAGCCAGTTTTCCTTCCAAAAATAATTACAATTGAACAGTTTATTTTAGAAATCGCCAATATTGAAGTTATAGATAATTTACAAACCCTTATCGAATTTTTTAAAATCATTAATAAAAATCGCATAAATAATAAATTTGAGGAATTTTATGATTGGGCACAAATTTTAATAAATGATTACAATGATGTTGATTTAGGATGTGTCGATTCAAATAAAATATTTAGAAGTTTGTTAGACGTCAAGGAACTTGAGAATTGGACTAATGATGATTGGAGTTTTTACAATAAAGACCTAACAAATGAGCAAAAGAATTACTTAACATTTTATTCAAATTTTAAAAAATGGTATGATGAACTTAATCATGTATTGAGCATCTCCAACATGGCATATAAAGGAATGGCATACAGAATCGCCTCTCAAAAAATTAATAGCCTCAAATTAGAATATGAAAAAATTTGGTTTGTTGGGTTGAACGCATTAACTAAATCCGAAGAAAACATTATAGATAATTTAAAAACTAGAGATATAGCTAGAGTGTATTGGGATACAGACAAATATTATTTTGAAAATATTGATCATGAAGCCGGAGATTTTTTAAGAAAACAAAAAAGAAAATGGAGCGATATAGATTTTAAGGGAATCGGTAAAAATATGTACATAGAAAAGGATGAGTTCAACATTATTTCGTGCTCAGATTCCATAGGTCAAGCAAATGCTGTTAATGATTTATTGATTAACATTCCAAAAAAAGATTTAATAAACGGAGAGACGATAATTATTTTACCTGACGAATCAAAATTATTGTCAGTAATAAATCATTTACCAAAAAATGTTGGTGAATTAAATGTTACTCTTGGCTACCCTTTAAAGTCATCACAAATTATTGATTATGTAATAACTTTATTAAACTTAAATTTAACCAAATCAGATTCTAAATGTTTTTTTTACGCCGACTTATTAAAAATTTTGAATAGTAGCTTTACAAAAAAAATCATTGATAATAGAAATATTGATTTGTTAGTTAAAAAAATTAATCTTGAAAATTTAATCAATATTGATCCTAAAATAATTTTAGATTTAAATACTAATCATAATATATTTTTAAAAAAATATTCTTGCGTAGACAAACTTGTTCCCGAAATTATTAATTTATTAAAACAACTTTTAAAGCTAGAGAAAAATATCTTTCAGCGTGAAATTTTTGATAAAGTAATTGATCTTTTACTTCAACTTCACTCTCTTTTTAATGGTATTGATATTTCAATAGAATCTTTTTTAAAAATTTTTACAAAAGAATCATCAAAACTAAGTGTAGCGTACACTGGAAACTCAATGAGTGGGCTTCAGATAATGGGAATTCTTGAGTCAAGAGTTTTAGATTTTAAAAATGTAATTTTTATTGATTTAAACGAAGGTACTCTACCAAAAAATCAGACTAATAAAAGTTTTATTCCATATGACTTAAAGATTTATTTTGGGATAAATTACATCAAAAGGAATGAAGCAATATTTGCCTATCATTTTTATAGAATTTTACAAAGGGCAAAGAAAATTAGTTTAATTTATCAAACTAAATCAGATAGTTTTTCTTTTGGAGAAAAAAGTCGATTTATTACTCAACTTGAAGCTGAATACAAATCAACAAAAATCAATTACTTGAATTATGAGTCTAGGTTAATTCCTAAAGAAAATATTTTTGCAATTGAAAATATTGATTGTAGTGAATCTATTGATAATTGGTTAAAGTCAGGAGTTTCGGCATCTTCTATATTAACTTATTTTAGATGTCCTGTTTCATTTTATTGTCAATTTATCATAGGAGTAAAAGAGCCTAATAAAGTGGAAGAAAATCTCAATTCAATGACTTTTGGTAATCTTGCACATAATGTTTTAGAAAAAATATATCCACATAAAACTTTAAATATTCAAGATTTTCAAAATATGAAGTCTGATATTGATTCATTGATCAAGTCAGAAATGTTTCAAATTTTAGGAGCAAATGAATTAAAAGGTATTAATTATATAAATTTTAAAATGGCAAAAAAGATTTTAAATGAAATGCTTGATTTTGAGATAAATTTAATAGAAAATGGAGCTAAAATTGAAATTATTGATACTGAAAGAGAAATAGATTTTATGACAAATATTGACGATAATAAAATTAAGTTTTATGGAAAAATTGATAGAATTGATCGTTTTGAAAATAGTATAAGAATTATTGATTACAAGACAGGTAAATTAGAAAAAAATGAATTGAATTTTAAATCATTTAATGATTATGAAGAAATAAAAAATAAACCCAAAGCTTTTCAACTTTTGTTTTATTTATTTTTGGTTTTAAATTGTGATGAATTTAAGAACGAAAAAATCACTTCAGCAAATATTTCACTCAAAGAATTAGATGAAGGAGTAAATTTTTTATCGAAAGCTACAGACATTTTTAAGACATATAATCACTTTCAAAAAGATTTCTTAAAATTAATAGAAAAAATTATATCAGAAATTCGTGAAAAGAACTTTATTTCTTGTCAAAGAGATACTTGTGTATACTGTAAAAACTTATTTTAGGGGCTAGAATATTTTCCTATTTTAAATGATAATTGTGAGGTTAAAAAAAATCATAGTACTAAATAATTTATATGTCTAAAGTAATTGGAATTGATTATGGAAAAAAAAGAATTGGAATCGCAATTTCAGATATTAATCAAAAAATTGCCTTTCCACTCAAAACAGTTGAGAATAACAAACCCATCGAAATCTTAAAAAAAATTATTGAAAGTGAAAAAGTAAATTCAATTGTTGTTGGTATTCCAATTAATCTAGATGGAAGTAAAACTGATGCTACAGAAATGTGTTTTAAATTCCATTTAAAATTAAAAAAAGAATTTCCGAAGATTAACCATTTCGTTAATGATGAGAGACTAACATCTAAACTTGCCAAAAGATTTCTGAATCAATCCCATAAAAAAAAGCAAAGAGGAGATAAAAAAAATGTAGATAAGATAAGTGCATCAATTATTCTAGAGAATTTTTTGATGAGTCTCAATTAAATGTTTTTTCAAGTAGTATCCGGTGTGAGAGTCTTTACAATTTAATAGTTTTTTTACTTCTCCACTAAATATTTTCTTTCCGCCTTCAATACCGCCATCTGGGCCTAAGTCAATAATCCAATTTGAGTTATTAATTACGTCGAGATTATGTTCTATGCAAATTATTGAGTTTCCTAATTCTATAAGCTTATCAAATGAAATCAATAATTTTTTTATATCTTCAAAATGAAGGCCTGTGGTGGGTTCATCAAATAAAAAAATTGTTTTCTCAAGTTTATTAGATTTTGATAAAAAATAAGCTAACTTAACTCTTTGAGCCTCTCCACCGCTTAAACTGCTTGAGGATTGACCTAACTTGACATAATCAAGACCAACCTGATTTAAAAAATCTAATTTTTTAACTATCTTTTCTTCATTGTACTCTTTGAAAAATTGAATAGCCTCAGATACTGTCATTTCTAGAACATCATTAATGTTTTTGTTGTTAAATTGGATATCTAGAACTTCACCTTTAAATTTTTTACCATTACAATTTTCGCATTTTATTTTTACATCAGCCATAAATTGCATTTCTATATTTATTTCACCTTCACCTTTACATGCCTCACATCTTCCACCTGCAATATTGAAAGAGAAGAATCCTGACTTGTATTTTCTTTGCTTTGAAAGTGGCTGTTTGGCAAATAAATTTCTAATATCATCATATGCTTTCAAGTAGGTTACAGGATTTGATCGTGATGATTTTCCTATTGGATTTTGGTTAAGATATTCAACATTTCTGTAGTTGTTATTTAGTATTTCAAATCTCTCACATTCTTTAATCTGAGTATAACCTGATTCAAAAAAAACTTTTAGACCTGGTTCAATTACTTTTTTTAGTAACGAAGATTTACCGGAACCACTTACTCCAGTTATTGTACAAATTAGTCCTAAAGGAATATTAAAATTTTGGTTTTTTATGTTATTTACATTTACGTTTTTTAATCTTATTAAAGAATCACTTTTTCTATCGACCAAAGATTTTTTAATGATTTTTTTATTTGTTAAGTATTCTAGTGTAAGACTTTGATTGTTATTATGAAATTCTGATTTTTCTCCTGCAAAAACAACCTTGCCTCCCAAACTACCAGCTTTTGGTCCAATGTCAATAATATAATCAGAGTTTAAAATAATATCTTTGTCGTGTTCAACGATGATAACCGTATTTCCAATCTCTTTAAGTTTAGTTATGATTTCCATTAGTTTGTGAGTATCTTTAGGATGTAAGCCTATGCTAGGTTCGTCTAAAATGTACATCGTGCCAATCAAAGAGCTTGCAAGTGAATTAGCTAGATTCAGTCTTTGAAACTCACCACCTGACAGTGTATTTGATTTTCTTGAAAGACTCAAATAGCTTAAACCTACATTTAGTAAGTAATCTATTCTGTTTCTAATTTCTTTTAATAATCTTTCTGATGTTATTAAGTCTTCATCATTTAGCATAATTTTTTTGAAGAAAGCTGATAAATTCTTTAAGCTCATATTGCTGAGCTCAGTTATTGTTTTTCCATCAATCTTTACGTAGTCTGCTTCTTTTCTTAACCTAGAGCCATTACATATATTACATAGTGTTTTGCCTGTGTACCTTGAAAGTAAAACTCTATTTTGAATTTTATATTTTTTTCTTTCAAGTTTTGAGAAAAAAGTATTTATTCCTTTCGCATATTTTGTACCATTCCAAAGAATTTTTTTCTCTTGCTGACTCAAGTTACTATAAGGTCTATGAATTGGAAAATCAGATGAAATTTTATTAATGAAATTTGTTTTCCATTTAGATAACTTAGTGCCTGACCAACATTTTACTGCTCCTTCATAAACAGAAAGATTGATATCAGGAATTACTTTATTCTCATCAATACCAATGGTGTCTCCATAACCTTGACAATTTTTGCATGCACCAAATGGGTTATTAAATGAAAATAAATTTACACTTGGTTCTATTATTTTTATTTCATTATTGTCATGTCTAAATACAAATTCATGAATTTTATTTTCACACATTACGTGTAGCCTGTTTGATTGTTCTTTAGCTAAATCAATTGATTCATAAAGTCTAGATCTATTATCTTCAATTGATTTTAAAGTATCAATAAGAATAAATCCAACTTTTGAATATTCGTCTTCAAGATCATTAATATTAACAACTTTTTTGTTTACTAAAATTTCAGAATAACCTTTAGAAATTAATTTTTTTTTGTCTATTTTTTTTTTGATCAGAAGACTTATTTCTTTCTTTTTAAAGTTGTCTAGACAAAATTTTATGACATCATCAACTCTATGAGTTATAAATTCTTCTTCATTAATATAAATTTTTCCAACTCTGGAATATAAAAGTTTTAGGTACTCATATATTTCAGAAACAGTTCCTACTGTTGATCTTGGATTTTTTGTTCCATTTTTTTGTTCTAAAGCTATTGCAGGACATATGCCAGTAATTTCACTAACATCGGGTTTATCAATTTTGCCAAGAAATTGTCTAGCGTAGGAAGAGAGACTTTCAATATATCTCCTTTGACCTTCCGCATGTAATGTGTTTATAGCTAAACTTGACTTGCCTGATCCTGAAACACCCGTTACACTTATTATTTTATTTTTTGGGATGACTAAGTCAATATTTTTGAGATTATTTACTCTCGCACCTTTTATGAATATTTTTCCTGACATTATTAAATAATTTGCAAAATTAAATAATATGGTTTGTATAATTTAATTACTAT